>JAAUYH010040368.1_pt1 | contig 15598 bp, 13 predicted proteins | sample 7278061 | NCBI WGS metagenome assembly JAAUYH01 (sample SAMN14350203, study PRJNA611818) | marine sediment metagenome | isolation source: surface marine sediment (0.6m) | place: French Polynesia: Moorea | collected 2018-08
GTGCCTGTACTGCGGTAACCGGTTCCAGGTACGGGAACTTTCCCGGGACCACGTGACGCCGCTGTGCCACGGTGGCGTGGACCACTGGAACAACGTCGTCAGCGCCTGCAAGCGCTGCAACAACCACAAGGCGGGACGCACCCCGGAGCAGGCTGGCATGGAGCTTCTGGCCATCCCGTTCTCGCCCACCCATGCCGAGTACGTTTACCTGCAGGGCAAGCGCATCCTGGCTGACCAGATGGACTTCCTGCTGGCGCACTTTCCCCGCAACAGCCCCCTGCTGAAGCGTATCCGCAACAGCCAGACCCACTGACAGCCACAGGCCACGCCCCGCGGTTGAGGCGGGCCGCCCCTCCGGGTTAATCTCGGGGTTTCAAGCCAGTCAAGACCCCAAGTGCCCGCCAACCAGGACCTGTTTCTCATCGACGCCAGCGTATACGTCTTCCGGGCGTATTTTTCCATCTCGCCCGAACTGGAAGACAACGACGGCAATCCCACCAACGCCGTTTACGGCTTCACCGGGTTCCTGCTGTCGCTGCTGGAGCAGCTGCAGCCCACCCACATGGCCATTGCCTTCGACGAAAGCCTGGAGACGTCCTTCCGGAATGACATCTACCCGGACTACAAGGCCAACCGGGAACCGGCGCCGCTGGAGCTGAAGCGCCAGTTTGCCCACTGCCGTTCCATCGCCGAAGCCCTGGGTGTCGACTGTTTTTCAGACGACCAGTACGAAGCCGACGACATCATCGGCACCCTGGCCCACCGCCACCGGCAACGCGGACTGACGCCCCACATCCTGTCGTCGGACAAAGACCTGGCTCAGCTGATCCAGGGTAAGGAGACGCTGTGGGATTATTCCCGTCAGCAGCGGCTGGACAGCGACGGCATCGAAAAGAAGTTTGGGGTCAGACCCGACCAGATCGCCGATTTCCTGGCCCTGACCGGCGACAGCGTCGACAACATTCCCGGCGTACCCGGTGTCGGGCCCAAATCGGCGTCGGTCCTGCTGAAACATTTTGGCTCGCTGGACCAGGTGCTGGAACGGTCAGAGGAGATCGCGTTCCTGTCGGTTCGCGGGGCCAGGTCCCTGGCGAAAAAGATCGCCGACAATAGCGACGCCGCCAGGCTGTCCCGCCGCCTGACCGGTATCGAGCTGGAGGTTCCCCTGCCCGAACCTGAACCGGAACTGGCGTGGACCACGCCGGACGCGGCTACCTTGAACGAGCTGTTCGATTTCCTGAACTTCGGCAGGCTGCTGCGGCAGCGGGTGGACAAGCTGGCGGCGGGGTAGTCATGGTGTTGAAGAAACCAGTCATGGATTCTTCAACCCCGAAACACGCGATATTCCCTCGGCTCACTCTTCCCAGCCGGCCTCCGGATCCAGGGCCAGCAGAATCTGGGGTGCCACGGTTACCGACTCCAGGGGCTTGCCGCTGCGCGGGTCGTACAGGGCAGAATTACTGTTGGCCACCAGCAGGAACTCACCGTCGGCCACGATTCCCTCGTTGGGCGCGTCCATCCGGGGCTGACCAACCAGAATCGGCTGGGCTTTGGTCACGAGCGTACCGCTGCCGTCCAGTGCCACTCGAAAAACCCGGTTCGGGCTGTTGCCGCTCTGCACCATGATCAGACCGTCCCGGTACCAGTCCAGGGCATCGATGCCGCCCAGGTTGACCTTGGGGTCGGCCCTGACCTGAAAGGCCTTGCTGGAACCCAGTTCAACGGCGAACAGGCCCATTTCATAGTCTGAAAAGTACAGGAAGCGGCCATCCGGAGACGTGGCCAGGCCGCGAAAACTGGTAAAGGTGGGCGCATGAAACACCCGCTCCAGGTGGCGCTTTTCCGGATCCACCCGGAACACCTCGGGTCGGCTGGAGTTGGCCACGTAGACCGACCCGTCCCGGGCCACCGTCAGGTTGGACAATACGTTACGTCCCTGTCCCACCGGCAGCTCGTAGCGGCTTTTTGGTGTACCCGTGTCCAGGTCGAATTCAAAGACGCCGGTGCGACCTGCATCCTGGAACTTGATGTCGCGATAGTGTGGCACCGCAGCGGATGCCACCCAAAGGGAGCGGCGCCCGGGGTCAACAGCCAGGTCGAACACCCCCAGCAGCCCGTTTTCCTCGCTGGCCTCGACCAGGATCTTGCGACTCCCGTCGGCATCCACCGAGAAGATGCTGCCGGTGGTAATGCTGCCGGCCAGCAGCCGTTTGTTTTTCGGGTCCCAGGCCAGGCCGTCGATCAGCAGACCGTCACCCTGGACCGGAATTTCACGGATAACCCGACCGGCTGGCTCCAGGTTTCGTTTGAATCCATCCTGGATAAAACCGTAGAGCTCGAAACCGCGCAGATTGTCGAAGTCCGAGTCCTGGTCGAGGTCAAAGCTCATGCCCTGCCCGGACAGCAGCAGCAGGGTGTTGTAGGCCTCGGATTTTTTGTCCTGCAGGGCGTAGGCCTTGGCCAGTGCATAGTTGTAGGCACCAATCTGGGGCCGCAACTGCACCAGCCGCGCCGCGGCGCGCTCCATGGCGGGATAATCCTCGGCTGCCTGGGCCTGGGCGGCCATGGCAATCAGCCGGGCCGGGCTGGACTCGTTTTCCACCGCCGGCTGGGCAGCCGGCTGATCCTGGGCCCCTGCGGCGCCGGCCAGCAGGGCGAGAATGATGACAGATTTAAGGATGTTCATGAGATTCGGGTTTCCTGCGCTGGACGGGTATATACGACTGATCCAACCAGTATTCAAGGTGCGCCGCAGGCGGGACCGGGATATCACCGACGGCCTCCGCCCCTGCTATGCTTGCTCACCATCTCCAACTGTGAAAAGCAACGATCCTGTGACCACACTTCATCAGGGCAAGTTCCTTGGGCTCCGCGACCGGGACGGCTGGGAGTACTGTTTTCGCACCAACGCCCACGCCGTGGTGGCGGTGATCGCCGTGACTGCCGACAGGGAGCTGTTGTTCACCGAGCAGTACCGTCCGCCGGTGCAGTGCCGGGTCATCGAGTTCCCGGCCGGGCTGGTGGGCGACGACGGTGTGGGCGAAGACCCGGCGACCGCCGGTCAGCGCGAGCTGCTGGAGGAGACGGGTTACCGGGCCGATCAGTTGCAGCTCCTCACCCTGGGCCCTACCTCCGCCGGACTCACCGACGAGGTCATCCATTTTTTCCTGGCTGAGAACGCCCACCAGGTGACCGACGGCGGCGGCGTGGGCGGCGAGGAAATCCAGGTTCACCGGGTGCCGCTGGCAGAGGTGCATGACTGGCTGCGGCGGTGTCAGGCCAACGGTCTGATGCTGGATCCGAAGGTTTACGCCGGGTTGTATTTTCTTCAGCAAAGGGCCTAGTGTCCTGTTGCATCGATGAGCTGGATTTCAGAGCCCGCAGGGCGTGAACCACCAGGCCAGGCGACGCGTGACGACCGCATGCCATTCAATAACGGACCCGCGAACGGCCCACTAAGTCTGCTCCCGGGTGGCCAGGAAGGTCACCTCGGGCCAGCGCTCCTCGGTCAGGCGCAGGTTGACCCGGGTGGGTGCCAGGTAGACCAGCTGCTGGTGGCCATCCAGGGCCAGGTTCAGTTCATTCTTCTTCTTGAACTCTGACAGCATCTTTTCGTCGTCGCAGCGAATCCACCTTGCTGTGGCCACTTCCACGTTCTCGAAGATGGCATCTACCCGGTACTCACTGGCCAGGCGATAAGCCACCACGTCAAACTGCAGGGCCCCCACGGCGCCCAGCACCAGGTCGTTGCCCATCATGGGCTTGAAGAACTGGGTTGCCCCCTCCTCAGAAAGCTGCTGCAGGCCCTTGGTCAGCTGCTTGAGCTTCAGCGGGTCCCGCAGCCGAGCCCGCCGGAACAGCTCCGGCGCAAAGCTCGGAATTCCAGTAAAAGTCAGCTTCTCCCCCTCAGTGAAAGTGTCACCGATGCGCATAGTGCCATGGTTGTGGAAGCCGAGGATGTCGCCGGGATAGGCACTCTCGGCGTGATCCCGGTCCTGGGCCATGAACGTCAGGGCGTTGGCGATCTTGATGTCTTTTTCGATGCGTACCTGGCGCAGCTTCATACCCGGCGAAAAAGATCCCGAGCAGATCCGGACGAAAGCCACCCGATCACGGTGGGCCGGGTCCATATTGGCCTGGATCTTGAAACAGAAGCCGGTGAATTTTTCCTCGCCGGGGTCCACCAGGCGGGACTCCGTCTCGCGACCCTGGGGCGTCGGGGCGTGCTCCACGAAGGCGTCCAGCAGCGGCGTCACGCCGAAGTTGTTGATGGCCGAGCCGAAGAAAACCGGCGTCAGTTCACCCCGCAGATAGGCCTCCTTGTCGAAGGCATGGCTGGCACCCTGGACCAGTTCGATCTCATCGCGCAGCTCAGTGGCCATGGGGCCCAGGGCCTCGTCCAGCTCCGGGCTGTCCAGGCCGTTGATGACCTCGGCTTCCTGGGTCACGTAGTTCTTGCCGGACTCGTACAGCAGCACCTGATCATTCAGCAGGTGGTACACACCCTTCAGGCGCTTGCCCATGCCGATGGGCCAGGTAACCGGGGCGCACTGGATCTTCAGGATGTCTTCCACCTCGTCCAGCAGGTCCACCGGATCGCGGCCCTCCCGATCCAGCTTGTTGATGAAGGTAAAGATGGGCGTGGTTCGCAGCCGGCACACCTCCATCAGCTTGATGGTGCGCTCCTCCACGCCCTTGGCGCAGTCGATCACCATCAGGGCGGAGTCCACTGCGGTCAGGGTACGGTAGGTGTCCTCCGAAAAATCCGCGTGGCCCGGGGTGTCCAACAGGTTGACGATGCGGTCGCCGTAGCGGAACTGCATGACCGAGGAGGTCACCGAAATGCCCCGCTCCTTCTCCATGGCCATCCAGTCCGAAGTGGCGTGACGGGCGGCCTTTCTGGCCTTGACCGTTCCCGCCATCTGGATCGCGCCGCCGAACAGGAGCAGCTTCTCTGTAAGCGTTGTTTTCCCGGCGTCCGGATGGGAAATGATGGCGAAGGTGCGTCGCCGCTGGAGTTCTCTTGCGTGTTCAGACATGAATCAGGTCAGCGGGCTGCCCGTGAGACCAGGCCCAAAAAAGCCGGGCATTATAGGTTAACGCCGGTACTCCAGCCAGCGCCCTTCCCGGGGCGCAGAGCCGGTGGCGGTGCCGTCGTCGAAGCGGAATGGAATCGATTTGAGCTTGCCACCCACGTTGCGCTGAATGACGAAATGCAGGTGGGGGCCGGTCGAGTAGCCCGTGTTGCCGGAAAAGCCGATGAGTTCACCGGCCAGTACCGCGCTCCCCGGCTTCACCGCAACACCCTCCAGCTGGAGGTGGGCGTAAACCGCCATGGTGCCGTCCTCGTGCAGGATGCGCACGTTGTTGGCCCGGGTTCCGTAGCGATCCAAGTCGGTTCCGGCGCCGTAGAAGTCTTCTTCCACGTGCATCACCACGCCTTCCCGGGCCGCCATCACCGGCGTCCCCTTGGGCATGGATATATCCACCGCATGGTAGGACTGGTCGTCATTGTGGCTGGCCGAGCCACCAAACCCCTGGCCTACGAAGTACTTCTTCGTCTGCCGGAACGGCAGCCGGTAGGCGTGGTTTTCGTCGGGAACCGCTTCAGGGTCCCCCGGCACCGTGAAGAACCGCAGCGCGTAGCGGGCCCCCAGGGTATCCACCGCCTGTTTGACGGTGAACAACTGCTCCTCGCCATAGCCCGTCATGACAAAATTGCGCGGCAGAGACGGTTCCGCCACGACGTTTTCCGCCAGGCTGAACTCCACCCGCACCTCGGCCGGACCGCGCCAGTGGTTGAAGAAGTAGTAGCGGCGGTTGCCGGGCGGCCCCTCCTCCCGCACATCCACCATCTTCTTGTTTTCCACCTCGACCAGGCGCTCCTCGACCTCGGCGTCGGTGTCCGGCTTGCGGTCGGTGAAATGCAGTACGCCGTTTTCGTCGCGGTAGGTGTAGATGCGCTTGGCCGCGGCCGGCAACGCCACCGCCAGGCACACCAGAAACACCAATAGAACCCTGGCTTTTGATGTGATCACAAAAGATTTATAACACCAAAAGCGCCAAAGGTTCACAGGCCCCGGCCCCGGCCGGGTGTCTGGTTCAGTTCAGGCGTACGTCGATATCGCCGGCCTGGAGGTCCACCACCATGTCGCAGCGGCCGCTGCCATCGCGCCATTCCATCTGTGCGCCCACCAGCCACGACCGGGGCGCATCGAAGTTTCGGCCGTCCACGCTGAGGCTGGCATCACCGACACCGGCGTCGATGTCCACGCTGCGGTAATCGCTGGTCCTGGCAAAGACGTTGACATCGCCGGCGCCCATGTCCACTTCCACGCAGGCGTTGATGGGACCCACGTGGAGGTCGCCGGCGGTCATGTCCAGGGCGAGCTGGGCGGCTTTGGGCACGTAAATGGTGGCCTGGACCTCGGCGTCCCGGTAGCCGGTGGAAGAGTTACGACTGAGGGTGATGGAAATCGACCCGTCGCGCCGCTCCCGGGTGACGAATGAGACGTCCCGCAGGCGGCGGGCGCAGGCACTGTCTTCACTGGCGCATCGAATCACCAGTTCGGCGGTCAGGTCCTCGCCGTCCGATGCCAGCACGTCCACGTCGCCGGCCGGAATGCGGACGGACACGATGGATCTTTCGTTCACCGGCACCGCCACCTGCCGTTCGGGGCCGATCACGGTGTCCTTGACCCGGGCGTCGATGACGCAGGCCGTGTTGATGCCGCACAGCAGCAGCAGGATCCAGATTCTCATGGGCTTCACTCGGTAAAAACCTACAGACGAAACGATCCGCAACTCGGATAGTTACATTCTGGCCAGCACAGTGCCTGAATCAACCATTGCATTGAAGCGCCGATCGTCATGATTTTTCTGTTTACCGATTTTGGGTATTCCGGCCCCTACGTGGGCCAGATGAAGTCCGTGCTGTATCAGCTGGCACCTCACGCCCGGGTAGTGGACCTGATGCACGACGCCCCGCGGTTCAATCCGCGGGCCTCCGCTTACCTGCTGGCAGCCCTGGCGCCACGCCTGCCCGAAGCCAGCGTGGTGGTTGCGGTCGTGGATCCCGGTGTCGGCGGCGAACGCAAGCCGGTGATCCTACGGGCCAACAGCCTGAGCTTCGTGGGACCGGACAACGGTCTGCTGGAGATCGTGGCGCGGCGGGCCAACGTGGCAGGTTTTTCAGCACTGGTGCCAAACCCCAGGGCCGAGATGTCGTCTTCCTTTCACGGGCGCGACCTGTTCGCGCCGTCCGCGGCCCAGGTGGCCCTTGGCGAGCCGGTAGAGGTGGCTCCCCTGGGACCGGGACCCGGTCGCGACTGGCCCGATGACCTGGCCGAGGTGATCTACATCGACAAATTCGGGAATGCCATGACCGGCCTGCGCGCCAGCATGGCAGGAACCACAGCCACGCTGAATGTCGGCGACATGGCGCTGCGCCGTGCCACTACCTTTTCCGACGTGGCGCGGGGTGAGGCGTTCTGGTACGAGAACAGCAGCGGACTGGTGGAGATTGCGGTGAACCAGGGAAGTGCTGCGGAGGGGCTGCGGATCCAGGTTGGTTCACCGGTGGTACTGGGATAGGCCATTCGCCGTCCTCCTGAACCCTGCTGTCCTGAACTCGATTCAGGACGACGGTAGCTCTCAACACTCAATCACATTAACCGCCAGCCCGCCCCGGGACGTCTCCTTGTACTTGGTCTTCATGTCGGCGCCGGTTTCCCGCATGGTCCTGATCACCTTGTCCAGGGAGACGTGGTGCTTGCCGTCGCCGCGCATGGCCATGCGCTGGGCATTCAGCGCCTTGACCGCACCCATGGCGTTGCGCTCGATACAGGGAATCTGAACCAGACCACCGATGGGATCACAGGTGAGTCCCAGGTTGTGTTCCATGCCGATCTCAGCGGCGTTTTCCACCTGTTCCATGCTGCCGCCCATGGCTGCGGTCAGGCCTGCCGCGGCCATGGAACAGGCGACGCCGACCTCACCCTGGCAGCCGACCTCAGCGCCGGAGATCGAGGCGTTTTCCTTGTACAGGATGCCGACAGCGGCGGCGGTCAGCAGGAAATCATGCACCCCCCGCTCGCTGGCACCGGGTACAAACCGGTCGTAGTAGTGAAGCACGGCCGGAATGATGCCGGCTGCGCCGTTGGTGGGCGCGGTCACCACCCGCCCACCGGCGGCGTTTTCCTCGTTAACCGCCAGGGCGTACAGGTTGACCCAGTCGATGATGGTCAAGGGGTCTTTCAGGGCCGACTCCGGCCTCTCGCTCAAACCCAGATAGATATCCGGCGCCCGCCTCGGCACCTTCAGTCCGCCCGGCAGCTCGCCGTGGCGGCTGATGCCTCGCTGGACGCAGTCCTGCATAGCCTGCCAGATCTCGGCCAGCCCCGCGTGCACCTCGTCCGGGCTGCGCCATGCCTGCTCGTTGGCCAGCATCAACTGGGCGACGGTCCGGCCGTGGCGCTCACACATGTCCAGCAGTTCCGCGCCACTGGTGAAGTGATACGGGATGGTTGAGCGGTCCGCCACGATCCGGTTCTCGGCCGCCTCGTCAGCATTCACCACAAATCCGCCACCCACGGAGTAATAATCCCGCTGTTCCAGCAACTCGCCCGCCACACCCCAGGCGCTGAAGCGCATGCCGTTGCTGTGATGAGGCAGGGTCTGCCGCTTGTGAAACACCAGGTCTTTCCGGGGATTGAATCCTACCGTCCTCTCGCCCAGCAGCTTGAGCTGCCCCGCATCGGTTATGGCCTGCAGCCGCGCAGGCACCTCGTCCGGATCCACCCGGTCCGGCTGTTCCCCTTCAAGCCCCAGCATGACGGCGGTGTCCGTGCCGTGACCGCGGCCGGTATGCCCGAGGGACCCGAACAGCTCGGTCGACACCCGGCCGACCTGCTGCCAATGGCTGCTTCCTCGCAGGCGGCCGGCAAACGCCGCCGCTGCCCGCATGGGCCCCACGGTGTGGGAGCTGGACGGGCCGATGCCAATCTTAAACAGGTCGAAGGTGCTGACGGCCACGGCATTCCGGGTTGCGGCGACGGGGGGCATATTGTATACCCGGCCCATGCCCGAAACACTGATTCTTTATACCCGGGAGGAATGCCACCTGTGCCAGCAGGCAGCCCGGATCGCCACATCGGTGGGCGCCCGGCTGGAGTCGGTGGACATTACCTCGGACGACGGGTTGTTCGAACGCTATTGCGTTACCATTCCGGTCATCAGAAACGACAAGCAGGGGCGCGAAATCAACTGGCCCTTCGGCGCCGACGACGTGCTGGACCTGATGGGTCCCGAACCCGCCTGACTGGAGCTCATTCCTATGCCATCAAGATTCGACCTGGCCGCGTTCGGCTACATCCTGGGCTGCGTGCTGTTTACCGTTTACGGCCAGCTGATCATCAAGTGGCGGGTGTCCGGCTTCCAGGATCTGCCAGGCAGCTTCGAGGGCAAGCTGAATCACGTCGTCAAAGCGCTGCTGGATCCATTCATCCTCTCGGGCCTGGCCGCGGCGTTCGTGGCGGTTGGGTTCTGGATCCTGGCCCTGTCCAAGAAAATCCCCCTCAGCTATGCCTACCCCTTCACCAGCATGTCTTTCATCCTGGTCCTGCTGGCCTCGGGGCTGATATTCGGTGAGCACGTGTCCTGGCAAAAGGTGGTGGGCGTGGGATTGATCATTTCGGGCATCGCGATCAGCGCTTCGTCCCCCGCCTGATGACCGACCGGGAAACCGCAGAGCTGAAGCAGCAGAACCAGCAGCTGCGGGCCCGGCTGGAGCAGCTGGAAGGCAGGCTGCGGGAGCTGGAAGAGCTGGAGCGGGCGGCGGCTCAGACCAACGACCGATATCGATCCCTGGTGGACCAGCTGGCCCTGGACGTGGCCGACGTGCTGGGATCGGCGCGATGGCGGGTTGGCAACGCGCTGATCCGGCTGGTTGAAGTGCTGCTGGGACGGCCCCGCACGCCGCTGCTGCTGCACCACATGCAGGATCTGCTGGAACGCTACCGCAAACTGAACCAGGGCCGGTGGAAACTCTCGGGCAGCAGGCCGGCAGCCCTGGCCCCGGCCGCCATGGAAGTAGCCGGCCAGCCCATGGCGGATGAGCTGCACGACAGCACGTTCGCCGACAGCACATTCGCCAGGGTCCTGGCGGGAATCGATATCTCCCAGGTCGAACGCAGCAACATCAACGACGCGCTGGAAACAGAACTGGATGAAATCCAGGCCCTGGTGGCGACCGCGCGACTGCCTGCCGGGGATCCCCCGCTGGTCAGCGTCATCATGCCCGCTTTCAACCGCCAAGAACTGGTGGTCGAGGCCATCAGCAGCGTGCTGGATCAGTCCTACCCCCACTGGGAGCTTTGGGTCTGCGATGACGGCAGCTCCGACGGCACCCGCGACGCGGCCGCCGGCTTCGGCGACCCCCGCATCCGGGTTCTCAAGCTGCAGCACGCCGGGGCGGCGGCAGCCAGGAATGCCGGCCTGGACCAGGCCCGGGGCCAGATCATGGCATACCTGGATTCAGACAATATCTGGCACCCCCAGTACCTGGCCGTCATGGTCGCGACGCTGCTGTCGGCCCGCGGGCGCTACTGCGCTTATTCCGCCTACCTGGATCTGGAGATCCGCGCGGACCACGCCCGCCTCAAGGCAGCCCGCAGCCGCGAGTTCCGGTTTGACGAACTGGCGGAAAAGAACTTCGTCGACCTGAATGGATTTGCTCACTGGCGGGAGCTGTTCGACTGTTTCGGTGGCTTTACCAAAAGCCTGCCGCGCCAGCAGGACTGGGACCTGGTCCTCAAATACAGCTTTCCCGCCGATCCCCTGGTGGCCGACTTCCGGCTGGTGCTGTATCGCCGCAACGAGGACTGGAACCAGCTGACCCGCTCTCAGAAACACAGCAACAGCCACCAGGTGGTGCAGGACAACCTGGCCGGTTACTACCGCAACGGCCTGCCCATCCGAAGCAACACCGAGTCGCCGCGGGTGTCGGTGCTGGTTTGGGACATCTGCCGAAATCATTTCTCCAAGGCTTACAACATCGCTGAGGCCCTGAGCGAGAACCACGAGGTGGAACTGGTGGGTTTCCGGTTCTTCGAGTCGGAGATATTTGAGCCCTACGCCGGGGTACAGCCGGGATTCGCGACCCACTACATCGACGGCGCGGACTTCCCGGGCTTTTTCGGCCCCATGCGCGAAGCCATGGCCTGCCTCTCCGGCGATCTCATCTACTGCGTCAAACCCCGATTGCCCAGCCTGGGGCTGGCCCTGCTGAATCACTACCACCGGGGCACGCCGTTCGTGGTGGAGTGCAACGATCTGGAGTCCGTGGTCAGCAACCCGGATCGGGAATCTGAAGGCGGCACCGAGGTCATCGATCCGGCAGACCCCGACCTGCTGTGCCCGCACCACGCCACCTGGACCCGCTACCTGGAACAGCTGGTGCGTCGACTGCCCCTGCCCGTGACCCACAACGAAAACCTCAACCAGTGGCTGGGCGGCCACTGCCTGTTCCAGCGCAACATCAAGGACCAGCAGCGGTTTGATCCCGCCCATTTCGACCGCGCCGCGGTTCGCGCCCGGCTGGGCTACAGCCCGGCACACCGGGTCATCCTGTTCTCCGGCCTGGTGCGCCGTCACAAAGGCATCTTCGAGCTGCAGCAGATGCTGGAACTGGCGCCGGACACCTACCGGCTGCTGGTTATCGGTTCGCGCCGGACCCCGGATCTCGAGCGCCTTCAGCGGGAGCATTCCGGCCAGGTCCAGATCCTGCCGCCGGTGGATCGCAACGGCGTCGCTGAACTGACCCTGGCGGCCGATGCCGTGGTGCTGTGGCTGGATCCGGGCACCCCGGCCAGCCACTACCAGATGCCGTTCAAGCTGACCGATGCCCTGGCCATGGGCGTACCGGTGTTTGCCAACCAGGTTTCCGATCTGGCCGAGCTGATCCGTCAACACAGCATCTGCCACACCCCCTACGGCAACGCCAGGGAGCTGATTGCGTCCATCGAGTCGCTTTACGCAGACCCCGAGGCAGCCGCTGCGCTTCAGCAGCGCGCCAGGAATCTTTACCTGCGCCAATTCAGCTACCAGGCGGCAAGGTCCAACATTGAAATCATCAAGGCGCGCCTGGCTGGCTTCCCGGCACACATTCCAGCCGCCGCCGAATTTGCCGAGACCCTGGACCGATTCCGCAGGAGCATCCGTTGAAGCTGTTGCTGAAGAACCCGGCTCCCACGGATTCGCGCATGAAAAAGTGGGGTGATTTTCATTTTGGCCGGCAGCTGACTCAGCAGCTCCAGGCCCTGGGGATAGAGGTGCAGACCCAGTACCAGCCGGAGTGGGGTCAGCCGGCCGAAGCCGACGCCGTGCTCGTGTTGCGGGGCAGGCATCCCTATTCGCGGGATTCCGATCAGCGGCCCCACCTGATGTGGATGATCAGCCACCCCGATGACGCGGCAGAAGAAGAACTGACCCAGTTCGACCACCTGTTTATCGCCTCGGAGCGCTATGCCCGGCAGCTGGCCGATGGGGGGCTGCCGGCATCAGCCCTGCTGCAGTGCACCGAACCCGACCAGTTCTTCCCGTCCGACGATGATCAACCGCCCCGGGACGTGGTGTTCGTGGGCAACACCCGGGATCAGCGGCGGGAGATCGTGTTCCTGGCACAGCAGCACGGCCTTCGCCCCAGGGTCTGGGGGCGCGGCTGGGACCGCTTCAGTGACGCACCTCCCGTGGTGGCAGACTACTTTGACAACGAAAACCTGGGGCAGCTGTACGGCCGGTCCCGGCTTTGCCTGAACGACCACTGGCCGGACATGAAGGCCCGCGGCTTTGTCAGCAACCGCATATTCGACGCCCTGGCCTGCGGCCTGCCGGTCCTGTCGGACCATTGCCAGGCACTGGAGGAACTGGCCCTTCCCGGCGTTTTGACCTATACAGACAGTGGCAGCTTTGCCGAGGCCGTTGAGCATTACCTGTTCAGCTACCCATCGCTGCGGCAGCAGGCTGCAAAAGGTATAGAGCGCATCCGCAGGGATTTCAGCTTTGCCGCCCGCGCCCGGGTACTGGCTGAATGGCTCAAGGAAAATATCTGAAGAGGTGGAATTCATGTTCAAACAAGGATTGTTCAAAGTGGTGGCCGCCGGCCTGGGCTGCATGGTGGGACAGGCCGTGATGGCCGGCACGCTCAACGTACCGGGTGATTTTTCCACCATCCAGGCAGCACTGGATGCCGCCAGCTCCGGCGACACCGTGCTGGTGGCTCCCGGGACTTATCTTGAGAACAACCTGCGATTCAACGGCAAGGACATCGAGCTGCGCAGTTCCGGCGGGCGTGACGTCACTACCATCGACGGCCAGCAGCTGGGGCCCGTGATCACCATCGTGGACGGCGAAGGCCGGGGCGCCATCGTCGACGGCTTCACCATCCAGAACGGGCGAACCCAGTTTTTTTTTGAGGGTGGCGGAATTTTCGTTACCGGGTCCGATCCCATCATCCGCAACAACCGCATCATCAACAACGAGAACCTGACCGTGATGCTGGGCGCAGACCCCGGCAGTGACCTCGACGATGTGTTCGGCAACGGTGGCGGCGTCAAGATCTCACTGGATTCCAACGCCATCATCGAAAACAACATCATTGCCAACAACGTCGCCATCGGCAACGGCGGCGGCGTCCGGTTCCGCGGCGCCTCGGGTGAGGTGCGCAACAACGTGTTTGAAAACAACATGGCTTCGGGATCAACCCGGGACGGCGAACCGAATTCCAACGGGGGTGGTCTCAGCTACTCGCTGATCGACTCCATCATCGTGGATGGCAATACCTTCACCAACAACACCGCCAGCTCGGTGGCGGGCGCGCTGTCCTCGGTTGACGCCAACGCGACCATCACCAACAACAGGTTCACCGGCAACTCCGCTGCCAACTTCGGCGGCGCCCTGAGGATTGAGGATGAAACGCTGATCGCCGCCCGCACCATGCTGGTCCAGGGCAACACCTTCCTCAACAACAGCACCCAGGGGAAAGGCGGCGCCATCCACGGATTCTTTGAGGCCGGCGACGCCGGGTCCATGAGCGGGGGCTCCACCTACTCCATCATCGACAATGAATTCATCGGCAATACCGCGCTCAATCCGGGTTGTGATTCTGACGGCGACCTGGACTGCGCCAATGGCGGTGCGCTGCAGATCATCCGCAATAACAACGGGGCCGGGGAACTCATCGTGCGGAACAACCTGTTCGACGGCAACTCCGCCGACGACAACGGCGCCATCCAGTTCAACAAGCCCAACGTCATCTTCGAGGACAACCAGGTCATCAACAACACGGCCCGCTACCGCAATGCCGGTGTTTCCTGTGAGCATGTGGGCCTGATGCCCTGCGTGATCCGGCGTAACCTGATCCGCAACAACACCACCATGGGCCTGACCAGCGGCGCCACCCGCAGCGCAGCGATTTATGTCAAAGATGCCGGCAGCTCGCTGGTGGAAAACAACTGGGTCATAGACAACAATGGCGATCGCGGCGGCGCGCTGCACCTGATCGGGTCCAACTCGCAGATCATCAACAATACGTTTCTGGACAACACCACCACCTTCGCCGGTGGTGCCACGCTGTATCTGGACGGGGATGCCGACGTCTTCAACAACATCATCGATGGTGACACCCGGGGCATCCGGCAGGACGAAGCCACTCAGATGATCCGGATTATCGACAACAACTTCTTCAACCAGACCACCAGCCTGGTGCGGGTGGTGACTACCGAGCTGACCAGCCTGGCCGAGGTCAATGGCCAGCCGCTTGCGTCCGGCAACCTGGAAGGAGATCCGGAGTACGTCGACCGCGGCGGCAACGATCTGCATCTTGATCTCACATCCGACCTGATCGACGCCATCTCCTGCGGCAATGCGCCGGCGGACGACTATGACGGTGATTCGCGTCCCCTGGGCACCAGCTGCGATATCGGAGCCGACGAATTTGATCCGGTAGAGCTGGATCGGGTCTTCCGGGACAGCTTTGAGAGCTGAGATCCTGCCGCGGAACTGACGCCGAACCCCATGGACCTGCAAGGATCCTTTGCCGCCAGCCGCACGCCCATGATGGTCCTGATCGTGCTGCTGGTGATCGGGGCGTCCACCCGGCTGTATGGCCTGGAGGTGCAGTCTCTTTGGAATGACGAGCTGTCCCACTGGGGAAAAAGCAACCACCCCACGGTGTCCCAGGTGATCGAGAAGGGCGCAAAGCGGGACCGGCACCCCCTGGGGTATCGCCTGCTGCTGCACGGGGTGATCCGCCACCTGGGTGATTCGCCAACGCTGCTGCGGCTGCCTTCAGCTCTTGCCGGCATCCTGTCCATTGGACTGATATTCTGGCTGGGACTGGCGCTCTACAGCTGGCGCGAGGGGCTGCTGGCCGCCGCGCTGCTGACCGGATCCTGGACGGCCCTGTTCTACGGCCAGGAGGCCACTCCGTACAGCGTGCTGCTGATGCTCTCGATGTTGTCGTTCCTGGCAGCCTGGAAACTCGCCATGCAATTGCAGGGCGGATCCATGCCCGCCGCGATGGCGGTGGTCTACGTCCTCA
>JAAUYH010072940.1_pt1 | contig 15592 bp, 10 predicted proteins | sample 7278061 | NCBI WGS metagenome assembly JAAUYH01 (sample SAMN14350203, study PRJNA611818) | marine sediment metagenome | isolation source: surface marine sediment (0.6m) | place: French Polynesia: Moorea | collected 2018-08
AGCAGTATTCTTCCTGTGATAGATATGCTGAATACTAGAGAAATGAACAAGTTCGTGGTTGCTACAAGCAGTTACAAAGATCTATCAGTCCATTGACAAATTTTATGGTCAACGAATGAACTCTGGTTTTCATGAAAAAAATAACTTTAAACCCTCCTGAGAAACCGGCGAAACTTTCAGAAATTGCAGATACCCTTTTACATTATTTATCCTTTTCAATCAAACTCACAAAATGAAATGTCAAATAATATGCAATAATCACAAAGCTCTTATCTTCAGAGACGAGACTGATTAAAAATATCATAAATTAATTTAAATTCTTAGCCGATGTGAAGAGCTCCTTGGTTATAGTTTCCAATCATGCTGGTTTCATTAGGTAGCATGCTAAACATGCTCCTAAATTTTTATTTATGATCTGAATTCTATCTCTCTTCTTTTCACCCACAGCATAACCTTGTAAAATTTCAGCTAGGCTATAGTTTTACGAGATATGAAGAATTATGCAAGACTATGTCGACCTTATAAATTTATGTGTCAAGTATTGAAACATAGGATCTACAGGGTAGAGAATCGTTAATTTCAGTCTGTAGCGTTACTTGTTAAATCACGAAGTTTACAAGAGCGATTGAAAAAATAAATATAGAAAGGTAGTACTTCAGTTAAAAAGTACTACGCATAAAATCTCTCGGACGTTCGGCAGGTTTCAAGAACAAATAGATAACCAAAACCTTATGTTTGGTACATTCAGTAACTTCGCCAATGCTCGATAAGTACCAAAACTTAGGTTTTTCTGCTTTCTCGAAACTTTCCGGATCTTCCGAAGCCTTTGCTGTATGAAAATATAGCACAAATCCCAAATATCGACAATTCCAAAATTTCTCCAATGTTTGATAGGCTTGGACTCTGTGTATCTTACTTGTCACGCTGGATTTCATCGCTCCGAATAAATCCTCTTTCTTTAAAACAAATGCAAAAGTAATTATTTCGAATTTTAAGTCGGGTTGTGATGTATAAATCGACAGCGATTGGCGCACAATAAAAAGTGCAACTAAAAATGTCAGTACAGTTCAAGCAACCTATGCACTTTCCTATATAAAAATAGCAGACTCTCCAGTAATGCATACTTAATGTTGGTAATACCATGGAATTCCTGTAACGGTGTCCAGAGTACTAACCTTACATCTTATACAAATCCAAGAAACAAAACGAAATCTTACCGATTCACTTTAAAGAATTAAAGAGTCAGAAATCGAAAACTTTCAGCCTCAAAACTGTGAAATTCTCATAGCCAAATAGCAACAAGTCGTCAAGTAGTGAAATCAATAACACTGGATCCAGTTATGTTCGAGTGTTCCGAATTCGAAGTGTATTCGGTCATTGGAGTGTGTGAAACTGATTCATATCTGATTTCAACTTGAAAATAAAAGCATGCAGTTGTTCTGTATTTGGGAAATATTAAAATCAAAGGAGTGATGGTGAAAGAACGAATTTTCTAGTCCCGCGATCTCACTGGAAAAAGATTCGCAATAAGCATCTCTTATTATCTACACAACACTCTCTCAGAGTTAATGCATACTGCTTATCAGGCGATATACCACTGATTATATAGCATAGGCTTGCTGAAGTAAACCGTATGAAATTTCTAAATACCTGCTGGATGTTCAAGAACTTAACAAGACAAAAAACTAGCCAAACTGCGCCTAATTGAAAAGATGCGCTGTTTCATGGCTAAAGAAAAAACAATAGATTCAAGATAAAATATCTGATTTCTATTCGTTGTAGTTCGCTTGCATATTGCAAAAATCACAACATCCAGAATATTTCATTCCTTGTCGTGCAACACAAATTGATACTAGAAGAAATGAATTTGTATGAAATCTCAGAAGGACAGGCAAATCAGTTGACTATGTAGATTTATCTACCAAATCAGTCAAAATCCTGAAATCATTTAATTTTTCATTGCTTGTACAGATTAACTATTAAAATTGTACAGGGATCTGATTTTTCTATCATTCTACGTTCCTTGGACAGACCTTCTCCTTTTTTTCTTGATAACTGACTTCAGTATGACGTGGAATAATTGCGGGATCAATTATTACAAATGAGTTTGCACATATACCTGACTGCGTCGAATTCCTTGCTGTACATGTTTATAATACGTTATCACTGCTCAATTTTTACCCAGATTTTCGATACTATTATACGGGTGGATGTAAAGATCAAGAGCATAAAACGCCAAAAATATTGATTACCAGTTTTTTGGTTTCTGAAGAAGTATGCAGCGAAAGTACCACGAAACTCGTTCGTACTACTACAGGACCCAAGTTCAATCGAATTCCAGACTTCGAGCAAGACTTCAATTCACCCATCTTGAATTACTAGATCGTCCAATTAGAACTTCGATCGTCAATGCACGCCCTAATTCATGGTAATTTGCTGAATGCTTGAAAATCTGAGGAACTGTGTATATAATAATAATCAGTTGAATAGTCGAAACATAGCGGAAGATTCGCCAGATGTCAATAACAGCTTACATTTCGACAAGTACAACTGTTCACATGAAGAATGCGAAATTGATGGCGATCGATCTCTCGCTCAAAGTTTTGCACAAATGGCTGAAGATCGAGGACCGATACTGTCAGATGTATGTTATTATCATTAGCAGCACCTCCGGGTCAATCTAATACTCAGTTCACTCACTCAAACGAGAGCAGAAAATCAGAAAGGGGATCTTCATCTAGGTCCTACTGTACCACACGGTATGCCATATGAGGAAAAGCAATTTGTCGCAATAAATTTCTTGCAATCACGCAAATATGTCCTACTACTCTTTCTCGCCGTTGTTCTAATTTTTCGAGTACATCTACATTTCGATGTTATGTGACAAAGCGAGTTATATCAAAAAAAGGAAGTTGAGCACCTAATACAATTGCTGTGATCGCATTCTTGGCTAATTATTCCATCAGATACAGTTTAATTTTCCCGAAAGGTAGAACTAATGTACCTGAGAGTTGTGTCAGAATTTTACCGTTTGATACTACAAAAGCAGCTGTATAACTTTCCTTCAAAGAAGTTTGGCTTGATTTAATCAATCTTATTATGGAAAATGAAGCCCATATTGGTACGAAACCGAGTACGCCACCTAGTTATTCGAGATTTGTATCCATTTGGAGTGATTCTTTTTCTAATCTAAGGATAGCTGGAGTGGGATCAGAATTTTGCGATACGTGTGCATCGATTCGAAATGCATTCTCTTGCAATTCAGATGAAATTGCTTTGCAGAACAAGCAGTCCGCACTTGCAAAGCACAAGTCTGATGCTAGGTCTGAGCGGGAGTACATGAGAAAGTATCAAATTGAAGCAAAAAACTCTGCTGGAACAGTTTTGCATGTTATTATTGACTTTGCAGAAAAAGTTCTACTCCCCTCTTTACTAGAGCAGCCAGACCAGTTGCATTTTGTATCAGGGCTAGAAAAGACTTATTCGGTATAGGTTTATCGAACGAACAAAAAACATACGTTTTTAATGTACCAGAAGGGAAATGGCCGGTAAAAACCAGCAAATGAAGTCTTATCAATTCTTTATCTTGCTCTCTGCCGATTTGCATCTATCACTGCTAGTCACGTTCCTAATAAGTTGATCATAGATTCTGATTACTGCGCAGGGAAAAACAAAAATCGATTCATGATTTTCTTTTGTCTTCGGTTAGTGGAAACAACCCAATTTAATGAGGTTGAACTATGCTTCCTTGCCGCAGGCCACAAAAAGAATGAGTGCGACGGAGCTTTTGGTAATGGCAAAAGAAAATTTTGGAGTTCTAATGTTAGAAATCCTATGGATATGTGCTTGATCATAGAAGAAAGTTAAAGAACTGCGTCATGTGTTTCGGCAGAAAATGAATATTGGCACAAATGAAAATATTTCTTAGAGTCAATCTTTAAATTTCCAGCATCTCTGAAGAATAACTCGTATCATCAGTTTCGAATAAACAATACAGGCAAGCAGAAGGTATGCGTGAGAGAATTGTTTACAAGTGGCAAGTGGATTGAATACAAGTTGACGCAAAAGCTCTAATTCCTATCAGGAACAATGGTCTGTTTCTTCATTGCGTTCAAACGGATATGAGGACATAATTCCGGACCTATCTAGTATCATGGTGCGAAGAGGAATGAGTCGTAAGCAGTACCTACAGAAACACGTACGCGAAAAATACTTTCCAAATTATGCTCATTTTAAAGCTAGCTATTTTGGAGATTGATTTCGTTCGAATTCAGATCAGAATCAACAAGTGTACAAGTAAACTGAAATCCATCTGATTGCATCAGCCATATTACATCGGATTTTCATTTCTTTCAGAATTTAGCTAAAGGGCATTTGATGCTCTTGATGTTAAAATCTACCCATACTCCTCATGCAATTGCTGGTCTAACCCTGATGAATCGTTGATTCGGCTCTCTGGTCAGGGAGTCGATAAATGAATGCCGTTTCATCATATGGTAGCGCTCTCACCTCTCCGATTCAATCTCATAAAGTACGTCAGTGTTGAGTTACATGATATTTTTTCATAATCAGATCTGCACAATAGATAACGCGGATATAGATTGCAACCTGTATCAGGATAAAAGATCCGTTTATATTCATTTTACTTGTACAAGTTACCGATCTATCTATATCATTAGATATAGCCAATAATTATTGTGTCAATAGTAGCGATAAACACCTGCTACGACTACCACGATGTCTTGAATTTAAGTGCTGAACGCAATATATTGCACCCTACGACTTGCAAGGAACACATATCTTATTTCACGAACTAATTTCGATATGGTGTTCGGTCGAGGTGTGGAGAACCGCGTAGCTAAACATGTGCTTTCTCGCAAGAACAACAATAACAAGTTTGTATGCAGATGCAGTACGAGAAGGAAGTACGCAGACACAAGTTATCAGAATTTGGTATCGCATGAGCAGTCTGCACAACGGTGAGTACCTGGACAAAATGCTGCCTGAAGATCCGACGGCTGAACTTTAACTGGATAATTACTTCACGATGAGCAAGTGTAATCACTTTTACAGTTGGATGAACTTCATTATTAATGGGCTACTGCCGTTCTCGTTTGTTGAGAAAGCAATCATTCAAAAACATGTACGAAATGGCTCAAATCTTTGACTACATTCATGAAGTACATTCGACTTCTTGATGAGCACGTTGTGTGCGAATGGAATGAATACTTATTTCAAAATATGCGATGGTGTTTGACGATTGGACGACCGGTACCACTCACTATTTATCGGTCTTCGTTACCTTTCCCAGAACGAAATGGAGTGGATACAGCTCGCGGTTACTGACTATTTCTTCCATTGGCGGCGAAGCTGACTCCTTTTTGTCTTAAATTTTAGATTCATACAATAAATGATGTTCAATTGGTGCCAGTCTGATTGGAAATAATGCTCGTACCAATTGTTCTTTATCTAAATGAGCAAATCTACCGTTTATTGGATGCGTAAGCCGTCGTTTCAACTTGGCAATGCATCAAATTTTAGGAGGTGAATCGATCATTATTATGAATGAGAAGGATGAAAATATGGAGAAATCACGCTGGATTGCGCTTGCAAATAAGCTGAAAATGCTGACTTCATTACATGCAAACGTAAGAAATTCGACAAAGCGAGATTAAACGAATGAAATTATTCGATACACACAAACATGGCAATATGTATCTGCTCTCGATTCTGATAAAATCGATACTACTACGTTTTCCCGCTGAATACAGGAGGATTGACGCTCTTTTGAAAAATCTGAGCCTTATTATTCTGTGACAGACTTCACAAAAGGAGAAAACAACGGTGAGTGATTTAAGAGCTTTATTTGTCTCGGCTATTGAATCATTTTCAGATAGCACTATCAAGTTGACATCGAGTGCAACTATCGTACATTGTCCTGAATCCGAAATTGTGTAATGAAATTGCAACTCAAAAACAATTGTGCATTTTCAAGAGAAGACAAAGCTGCGATATCAGTACTATCGTCTGAAGACGTGCCAGATGAAGAAAAAATGAGGAAAGTTTTTCATTTGCAGATTGTGCTCTAAGAAGAAAAAGTGGTAGTATTGAAATTGAATTGCATCATTCGGACTTTATATTCTTATGCTACGATCCAAGATTTTCGAAAGTTTGTTTCCGATAGTTGGATAAGCATTATCGTCCAGAAAGAAGATTTTTAATCCGTCTAATCTATCTTTCGAGCCATAATCTTTTAGGATAGTTTGAGACATATTTTTGAGATGCTCTGTTCAGAACTTATTATGTCATTTTGAATTAATGGTCGTTTCCGAGTGGTACTTATGTAAACGAATTTTAATTTTTCCTTGTTAATTTGCTGTATAATTGAAAAGAATAGAGTTATTACGGCTAAAATATTGCACGATTTATCAATTCGCAAGGCGCGATATCTTCCAAAAAGTAGTTATTGTGAATTTCGATTTGCATTCAGAAAAAAGCGAATCAAGATTTCAACAGATCTACAGATTTTGGTAGCATATTGCAAAGTGAACGGGCTCAGCTGGAGTTTATGACTTAACAGAATTAAAATACATATCGTATGATGAAGCAAAAAATCAGTCCAAGTTTCACCGAAGTATGCTTAAATCATTCGCAAATACACGTTGGGACAAGGAAGCATTTTTTATGCAACTAAACCATATTTCGTGGCCAATAATTGAAGAATATGTTGGTTAATAGTAATCTTTTATGTTCCTCGAAAGTACAGACTCCGGTTTGTATCACTATTTGATTGTTCTATCCAGCGCCAATAAAATAGTATTAATTTGTTTAAGTTGCAACACAATCACACACAGAATACTAAGCACTCCACAACTCGAGAGACAAAAAATTATTTCGTTGATTTCCTTATAACTCCCGCTTTTTATAAACCGTTACTGAATCGTGTAACACTTTTTACCATAAGCAAGCTTCCCATAAATACATATAATTTTGTCATAATGTGGAATCTCGGGGCTCCGCACTGTCTTTCCCCGAAATAATCTTCATTGTGGGCCGCACTTCATCCTAGATCTGTGCGCGGTTTCTTTCGATCAGGTCCTAGACTGGCCTAAATTTTTCTGTCGCTACCTAATAATTTCGATAACTTCACCCACGTCAGCTAGCTCGCCGTAATTAGGATGTTTAATAGATTAGAATTATATGACAGAGTAAAAGAAGAGGTGCTCCATACCCAATATTGGTCTATAATCTACAGTGGCGCTCAGGGTCACAATTGACTTCGTAGGCAGCTTTTGCTGAACTCAATCTTCCCAATGATTCTTCTAATGCGTTTTATGCATTCTCTATCTTTTTTTAAGCTAAAAGTTCGATCGCCAGGCGAATTCTGATTTGTTGTTCGAGTACCACTGCTCATCGAATCTAGTGGATCTTCATCTGCAATTGTTCCCATCTCTTCTGCCAAGATGCACTTAACTCTGATAGTGCACCTAGTCCTCACGGACCAATCCAGAACGCTAAAAACATTGTTTATGTTATGCCGAAGCGGCAACACATAAATATACTTGTTAGCCTTTCCAACTTCTCCTAGAAAATGATATGAGCTCCTTCATGTGCTGTACTTGGAGCATTTCTAAAGCGCGACATCATGTCATGTCGTAATGTCTGCGTGCCACAACCATCACACCTGCTTCATTATCTAATGCTCCTGGAGAACATACCGAACACTACTCTTTGTGCCTTTCCCCTTTCTTTTCATCTTCACTTTTTTGCCGCTAATGACTTCTTCTGAGCAAAGCGCGCCCCAGGGAGTGCTTAAGATCCATTTCTGGAAGAACATTACTTGAAACCGCCAGCAACCATAGGAGCAGTCATCTATCGCGAGCATCATCTCTCTGCTTCCGTTTTAAGTGTTGCCACATCTCTTCACACAACATCCGGCGCATGGTAGGGTCGTAGTATGTACATGATCCATTTTGTAGCTTTGATTCAACCATCCTTCTGTTCAGCATCCGGTCCAAGCAAAATTTGGTTGTTTGTAGGATAAAGTACTATGTATCATATCTTCAGGTCTGGTAGGTGGAGTCTGACCAGCCTCTTAAGCTTTGAAATACTTTTTCCTCTAGCTCAGATCTTCGACCTTAATCATCATGCTGGTGTAGATAACTTGTGTTCATTTTCTTCAAATTAAGTTGATTATATACGCTACCAGAAGTCAACTTAATTAGCTAGCAACCAAATTGAACTAGAATTGATTAGTTATAAGCGGACCTAAGAATTATATGCTTACCGTAAATCGGCCATCTGTGCTGTTTCGCGCGCAAAAATTGGACACCACTGATGATGATGACGGTATAATCAGCACTTCCAATCTAAATGACTAATTATCGAAGAATGCAAAAACCGAGAAAGTCCAACTGTCATGACTTTTAGGTTTCGCGTTGCTACTAATGATTTTTTGAAGCACAAGAAGAAGAAAATTCGGTCCATCAACAATAAAAGAGAAAGAGAAATGTGAATATTTTATGTGCAATCAATATCTCTTGCACGCCGTTACTCTTGAGAGGGCGTACTACCACGAATCAAATTCGACTCTCGTTTGATAATTAATAGAAAACTTAAAATTTTAGAACACCTAACGACATCAATTTTTAAAAAGGGAATAAAAAATACTCTATTTTTACTGAATAAAGAACTTGTATGACAATTGGGAGATCTAAACCTTATATCTACGGATTGACTATTATTGGGTATTTTTGTCGAACATCTTCCTATGGTTACGATTTAATGTGTACAGAGAGGGTGGACAAAATTAGTGAACACCCTAATTTGGCGTATCGTTCATTATGGCTGAACTGAGAAAAAATACATGAAAATATAGGGTTTCTCCTTTATGCAGCGGTTACCAAAGTGGTCAAGAAATCGAGCTTCTGAGGCACCAAAAACTTCTGATGCCGTCCCAGAGTAGTAATCTCAAAAGAAATACATGATCAGTGCGTTTGTAGGATGAGGTGTTGCTCTACTGCTTCACACAATTTTTTGTCTATACGAATTTATAACAATCGCGATTGCGAACTTTCGTATATCAGTAATTCGCCTACTTTCTTATGAACATTCGATATCAACGGAGGACTGCAATCAAAAGACTCTTCTGACGGCATCTTGTCCAGCCTGCCTCTATTTTTGAAGAAAAGGGCCATAATGCTTTGGTATTTGGAGTGTATTCCAATGATTATAGATCCACACTTCTTTGGACACACACGTATAATTCTACTTCATAAATGCAAACTGAGAAGGCAGTTCAAGTTTGTACACAAGAAAGTACGAAGTAATACAATGAAAACACACAAAGTTTACTCAGAAAGAGCCTGGACTTTTCTTCTTGCCTTTTTTATATAGTATATGACTCTAGTGACTTGTAGCGAAAAGTCATTCTCGAGAAAAGAAATTCTGTTGGTCTCACCAAGTTGGTGGTAATTAAATTCATATTCCTATTCATAAAATTTTCGTTTCTATTCTTCGGCTTTTGAAAATCCCAAGATAATTTCTATGATATATCGCTCTAACATGTCGAAAACACCGACTGCGCATGCAATACAAAACAACTCATTCGTATCTTTTCTAAACACGGAATTCTACTAATCTATTTCAGAGGTTGTTTGCATGACAACAGTCTGACGCTAAGCTCTAGTTGGTATCTTAGGTCGCAAGGCTTCGCAAAATTTGCAATGAGTCTAAAAAATCCTCTGGAAAAGCCCTTTTTAATAACATAATCTTTATTTCCAAGGCTGGATAACGGTTCAGCGTAATTGTGCTATGAGGGTTCAGCACTCGAAACATTGGCGAGGTAAGGTGCGAAGAAACGGGCAGTTTATACACTTGAGTAAACTCAACACAATTCAGTATTTGTATCAACCGAATAGAAGAACTGCATTGCGGAACCAGTTCTATTGTAGAGGAAGTATATTCCAAGTCATGAGAAAGTGCAAGAAATAGTAGGGAGAATCAGAAAACGTCGGATATGGGGTTTGTTGTCCGAAAGCAAGTAGCTTCAAGTTAGATTCAGATCGCGGTGTTCAGCAGGGCACTCGAACTTTGTCAGTCGATGCCTGGTTAAGTTGGATTTGCGTCACACTTTTTTGTGTCCGTCCGTGTCAGTTGTCTTTAATGCTAGACGGAGTGGAGCTGATAATGCTGCGTGGGAGCATTCTGTGTTTTGTAGGAGATTGAGCTTTGGATAAGTGAAAGGGACGTCCGCCGTTTCGCACACGGAGGTAGAAATCCTGATCCTTTAACATCTCTAATTTGTTTTCTACCTGTTAAATAAATTCCCATTGATTCTATCTCCCTTATCTCGTCGACTGGATAACTCGTTCAGTCGGCATTTCTGAGCTCGATCCCTAGAGCAGCTACGGTAGTAATTCCGAATTAGCTATGCCGCCAACATTGACGCACGGTTTCTGCAGGGTTCTTGATCATTAACCCCTTTCCCTTATACATTTGTTCCGTAACGCTGTGCATGACCGCAGGATAGATTTCCAGAAATAACGTTACTTGACTGTGAGTGTCTAGCACAATCCGTATGCCTTGTCAACGAGATATCTCAGGATCGGGCACCATCATCCAGTTGGTAGCAAGGCGAGTCGTGGCAACTGAAATTGGAGTGATAGTACTGTACAGTATCAGTAATGTTCAGAATAGCAAACAGATAAGTGGTCTTGAAGGAGAGTGTGCACCTGTCGCAAGTTCAGTCAAGATGATGAGACATGTAAAACTGTACGCGCACCACATCGATTCAGCAGCGCATCACTTTTGAACAATTGGATGTACGGCACGTAGGAGATATGAGTGATGATTTTGCACGCAAATTTAGCCAGCTGTGATTAACATTTCCCTAACCAAAAAAACAGATTTTACAGTGCGGTATAAATTAGTGTATGAAAGTGCACCTGTTCAACACACCTGGTATGAGATTTGAACCTCTGTTCTGCAAGCGTTTCGTGTTCATACCAGAATTAGGTACTGATTAAGTACATTGGCTATACTTTCCCTTTCTATTTGCAATTTCAGCCAGTCAAACGCATCCATTGTTGTACCAGCAGAGCCAAATTCTGACATTGTTGTTGCACACCTGTACAGTATTCTGTGCGCTCTGGATAGGTTTTGGGGCTGAAGGTATCGTGGCGCAGACTCCAGCCGTTCCTCGGAGACGTTGAAAAGCACTGCGGGGCGCCTATCCTCACTCATGGCGGGGTTCCGCTTGGCGCGCAGTATCCGCAACCGGCTGAAGAAGAAAGGGAGAAGATCACTTGTCGAAGACCCACCCGCACCACCGCCGAAGCCCACGTTCGAGACGTACCTCGAAACTCTGCCATGTGAAATCCTGGTGAAAATCATCGAGTGTTTGACCAAGGGCCAGCCGCCGATGAACATGGGCTCGCATGATCTGCGCACCATCACGGAGGGCAGTAAGCGAATCCGCTTCATGAGGCTGCTGTTCTCCGACAACAGCCCGTTCCGTGAGGTGGCGTCGACGACGTTCTCAGAGGTTTGCCTCGTGCAGATGTACTGGTCGACGGAGGTGGCCGTGTCTAGGAACCGCATCACATTGGGACCCGAGCTGTTCGGGTCGGCGCTTGTTAAGCCCGGGCTTGCCGAGCAAGTCCTGAAAACATGTGCCGAGTCGACCAAGACGATATCGTTCGGTATGAACATGCCGCGTGAGCTGTACCGGGAGACCGAGGGGAATCGCTTCATCGAACAGTTCACCTCGTTGATTTTGCAGTACTGCTCCAACGTTGAGAACTTGGAATTCGCGTCTCCGTCGCCGGGTGACGGCGTTGCACCAACGCTGTTCACCAAGTTTTCATCGCAGCTGCGCTCGGTTAAGTGTAACGTCTGGAAGCAAGACGACTCGTTTCTTATTGGGGATCTGAGCATTTGTCCCGGTATCCGTCAGTTGACCGCACCCTGTACGCCGCAATTGATGACCTTGTTGAAAGTTATTGGGTCATCACTTGAAAGTCTCACTGTGAAGTATAGCAAGCCGGAAAGGTGCGCAGAAGCGCTCGATGTGATTCAAGAGAATTGCCGGAACCTGACGAAACTTGTGTTGACGGATTCAAAGGACTTTATTGGTGCTGTTGGAGGGGAACGTTATGCAGAGCTCCTCTGCTCGTACGACGAGCAGCTAGTATCGGCCGAAACGGATGGACTACCCATATGGGACCTGCGTGAGGTTGGCACCAAATGCCCGAACTTGAAGGTGGAGTACCTCATGGTGAAGCACAACGGTTTGGCGTGGAAGCGTGTCGACATCTTCGGCCCGAGGATCAATCATCTGATGATCGATATGAAGGCGTTGAGAGACGAGGAAAGCGAGGCTGCGCTGCAGAAGTGCACCAACTTGGCGGAACTTACCAGTTTCAACTTCGACGGGCTGCGCCAAGACCATCGCGTGCTCAACGACGCTATCATGGCTCTGCTGACCCCGTTGTCCAGGGATACGCTCGAGCGTCTGCACCTGCTGCAGTTCATTGCGTCACACCAAATCATCAACAAGATCGTGACGACCACCTCGAAGCTCAAGTCGCTGTGGATCCTGCCCGAGGGCCCCATCCAGGATGTCAACGTGTTCCGCACCGTCGTCGATATGAACCCACACCTACACAGCATTCACATTGAGGAAGATATCTCATACGACGAAGGCCGTGATGCCGTCTCCGCCGTGAATTTGTTGCGCTCGCTGCTGGACGTCTTCTCCAAGTGCGATTCCATGTTCTTCGGCATCTTGAACACCAGCGTGCGTAATGTGTCGACCGAGACCATACACAATGTGTGTGGGGCTGTGGCCTGTCGTGGCGTTGAAATAGAGGTTCGAATTGGATCCACGAAATACACCCAACCGGGCCGTTTGAAAGCCGAACTTTAACGCGTGTATATGATGCCAGCGTGTGAAGCAGCGACCAAAGCAGTGTCGTGCTTCTCGAGAACCCTTCCTTGTGATGGATGCCAGAACGTTTTGACCCCATGACTCATGTATTTCCATCGAACACTTCAAATGAGACATTTGTTGAAGTGATGAATGTGACCTGTGTACGGACTGTTGGTGTTCACTCCATTGACGGTCAGGAAATGAAGAAGAGTAATGAGTAATAATGTGAATTTCGCCAAGCAACCATGTATCTCCTTGACGCGTATCCAGTGTTCGGAGAATGTTATCTCCGAGGACCAGTGCATGAATATCGCGAACTTGTTAATCCGAGCTGAGTGGGCGGCGTACCTACATAATTGAAAACTCGAATCCCATTGATTGATAAAATGCTTGAACTAGAATTCTCAATTCGGCGCTGTATTTAAATGTGCTCAGCGACAGATAGTAGCCCGATCCCGTTGAAGATACTGTTGACGGGCAACCAAGTCTGTTCTTTGTCGAGTCCTATTCGTTGTCCTGTTTCCCGTCATAGATGCTGTACATATTGCGGATTGTCCGAAATGACACGTGTCAACAAGATCTCAGGTTGCTCACCTCTCAATTCGTCCACACCCCCTCGCAACTGCGCGTGCACAAACGTTCAGTTATGGACGGCCTGTGCTCGCAGGTACCCACAACTTCGACAACTGATTCACACGCACCCACCTATTTCGACTCCTTACCATACGATGCGCTTGCACACATAGCTCAAGTACGACCATCGTTCCCTTTTTCCGACAATAGCCCGCTGCGTGCCGCCGCCACACTTCTTTTCAACGCCTTGTATTTCAAGATTGGGGATCAGAACGACAACACGAATTACGACGTGTTTGATTCGACTATTCGGATTTCGGCGAGGAGCGTGGACTCCGCGGTGCCACGAGTTGAACGAATATTGAGTGTTTGTGGGTGTTCCGTGAAAAAGATCACAGTATGCCGCTTTTTTCAGCGGGTAGAGGGGGAAGATTGCTCGCCTATAGTGGCAATTATCGCAAAGTACTGCCCCAATGTAGAGTCGCTGGTATTGGCACCGCAATACGCAACGTTTTGTTCGTGGATTGCGTTGGTGGAGAAATACGCGACACAGTTAAACTCGATCATATATTCGCAACTGGCGAGGGAGGAGACGCCGCGCTTCACCGCGTGCACGAATTTGCTGCGATTGCATTGCGGGTTGCAACGCACGGATACACTTATTTCCGTGCTGCAGTGCATAGGGCAGACGCTGGAAGAAATCCGATTGTACTTCACCGATGATTCCAAGTACGAAGAGGCGATGTACGCGATTCAAAGCTACTGCCGACGGCTGACTGTGATTCTGATGGAGGTGCACATTTACCGCGACAGACAAAAAATCTACACCTCCCTGCTGTGCTCGTACGGCTCCCAACTGGTCTCTGCGGACGTGCAGAACTTGACGAGTGAGAACCTGCGTAAAATCACCGAGGCCTGTTCGAACTTGCGAACGGAATTCGCGGTGGACCTTCAGAGCGGGGAAGACAAATGGGAGTGTATCGAAGCCGTAGGACCCGCGCTAGATTTCCTAGAAATCGAGAACTACCCGTGCGTTGGGGACGAAAGTCTGTATGCGATGGCGCGGTGTGGCAACTTGCGCAGACTGCGTGTTGCTGACGAGGAGAACGATTTCCTCTCGGGCCTCGACATGCATTGCCTGTTCGCGAACGCGAAATTCCGAGTTATGGAAGAGTTGACTATCGAGGGGCTGCTTCCTTCCAAGCTGAACTTGCAACTGATCGCGTCTTCGATGTCGAATTTGCGAGAGCTTGATTTTTACATAACGAGTCCTATCGAAAGCGGCGAGTTCTTCAAGCCCATCGTTGATGCGAACCCCCACCTGAACGACGTCAATATGCGCGAGTGCAACATCTTCGATTGCCAGCGCTCGGCCGACGCCGCCTTGGAAATTTTGGCTGTGCTGTTGCAGTTGTTTTCCAAGTGCACGATTTTGGATATCTACTTGAGGGTGAAAGATGGTGAACAAGTTGATGAGAAGCAACTGCAGCACCTTTGCGGGTACCTACCCTATCGGGGACTGGACCTTGTAGTTGGCATTTCCGACTCGCGCTTTGAAACACCGGGTTAGCAAACCCGTTCAGTTAGTAACCGAAGTAACTGAATAGAGAACTGGGCAAGCAAGGTTGATTGTGGGGTTGCATCACACATCTCCATCACACAGCGACATGTGTTTGAGGTCGTTGTACCATTGTTCGGACCGCGCAGGTGTATCGTTGAACGGGCTATTCTCAAGAAACTTTAGACCTTTGCTCAGGTTTGCATAGTACTCTCCTCAAGCAGGATTACAGCTCTACCATCCTTCTTGACGATATCGAGCGCTAGTAACCCCCATCGTTACGTCAGCACCTCGGTACTTCACGCATCGCCGCAGCTTTCGCAGCTCTTCCTCCATGGCTTCCTCGTCCCAGTCCTTGTCCTCTTCACCTTCCATGTGTCTTACGTAAAAATCCAGCTCACGACACATCGAAAACGTTTCCAACAAGGAACGCATTAAGTCCAAGGCAGAGCTTGCAGAACGCTCACAATCGCTTTCAAACATTTCATCTCGCATACTCATCTCATCTACATTGACCTCGGTCAGGCAGG
>JAAUYH010109203.1_pt1 | contig 15592 bp, 11 predicted proteins | sample 7278061 | NCBI WGS metagenome assembly JAAUYH01 (sample SAMN14350203, study PRJNA611818) | marine sediment metagenome | isolation source: surface marine sediment (0.6m) | place: French Polynesia: Moorea | collected 2018-08
ACAGGAATCCATGCCTGAAGGTGTGCCACCTGTTCTGAGCCATCCAGTGGAATTCGAGGCCTCAGGAATGGATCCCCGCCATAAAGGCGAGGATGACGGAGTGTGGCTGTTCGTTCTTGCATCTTGGCAATCTCTCTCCGTGGCAAGACAAGCCTTGCGCGTAAGCGCGGCGCAGTTCGTGAACCATTGGTCGGCAGACGAACAGGGTTCGTCGAGAGACGGGCGTCGGGGCGGATGCGCCGACGAAGACAAAGAAGTCCCCACCAGTTTAAACAACCCCACAACAATCTGCGTGAGTGCAGCCCTGTTCTTCTCAATGGCGAGGTTCCAATCCATGCCAAAAGTGTGGGCAAAGAATTTGGGGCGGGGAAAAGAATTTCGAAATAGTCGTCACAAGCTCAGCGAATGCAAAAATTAGACAAACAGATAAGCGAGTGCCTGCCACCCCAGATACGCCAATGCTATGAGCGCAATAATGGCGTTTATAAGCACAAAGAAATAGGCACCTCGGCCTGCTTTTCCTTGCGGCGGGCTCTCATCACTAAGCTGCATCGCGCCACCTGAATAGCTTCTGATCCATTCAACCTGTTCTCGGGGCATGACGATTTTCACGTCAGGTGCATTCGTCAAATTGAGCTCTGACGACTTGCCATCAATATACCAGGTCGTGCTCCAACCACGGATATCGCTGAAGGGAATGAACAGCGGCGCATGAAACAATGAAAACGGCTTCAAGATACTCAAGGCAATGCCAGACTTTGAAACTCCTATGTTCACGATTCCCTTCAAGGAATTGTAGCCACCAAGACCCAACAAAATGGCGTTCTGCAACTTGCGATTTTCAAGCACAGTGGAATGGTCGCTTGCATAGGTCTCAGAAAGATACCGCCACCGCATGGCGTTCCGCCATTGCATTCCGAAGAACAGGGCAAGAAACACACTCAAGCCAAATGCCGTTGATATCGCCAATGTCACCTCACGTGTTTGCGCAAAAGAACAAGTTTGATGTTACACAACGGGGGTAAAGCTTCGGTAAAAGAAAGAAATGAAGGTTTTCTCGAGAGGGGCATCGTTCAATTGAACAGGTTTGTTAAAGCCCCTAGCAACAATCTGCGCAAGTGCGTCCATGTTCTTCGCATTGGCGAGGTTACAATCCATGCGAGAAAGTGTGCAAGGGGATTTCGGGGCGGAGAAATGTTTTTTAATGAACGGCAGCATTCATCTCAAAGTGGAAGCGCTATTTATACAGGTATTGACTTAACATAAGTTGTTTGAAATCTTACTAGATAATTATTGAGATTAATATTATGGGTATAAAAACATGATAAAAATACTTACTAGCGTGGCTTTTGCGGCTGCGGTACTTGCTTTTTATTCAACATCATCACAAGCAGAAACCACTGAATGTACAGAGATCACATCACTACCCGCAACCATCACAGCGCAGGGTGTCTATTGTCTGAAACGTGATCTGACAACGAACATCACCACTGGCAATGCGATCACAATCAATACCAACAATGTTACAATTGATTTCAATGGATGGAAGCTTGGCGGTGCAGCAGCTGGTCCTGGGACCAACGCCAATGGTGTTTTTGCAAATGGTAGAAAAAATATCACGCTACGAAATGGCAATATTAGGGGGTTCCACATAGGTATTTACTTGCTTGGATTCTCTACATCTTCATCAGGACATGTTGTAGAGAACACACTGGTGGATGCTGCACGCTTCCATGGGCTTCTGGTCGAAGGTAGTAACATCAAAATAGTGAATAATAGGATTTTCAACACCGGAGGTAGTGCCAATTTTGATCGATCCTTTGGGATTTTCGCAGGACGAGGTAATGGCATTCATATCCAAGACAACACAATATCCGTCGTTAGCGAAACTAACAGGGCATCTGGCCTTTTCGTGTTTGAGGGTGATGATGTTCAAATACGGAACAACCGTGTTTTTGATCTAATAGGAGCAACGAACCAGTCAGGAATTACAGTAGAGTCTTCAAATCGTGTTATACTGGTTGGAAACTCAGTCACCGACGCAAGCGGAGGTGTCACAGGTATTGGTGATGTGAATGGGAGCACTGATGTGGTGTGCGTAAACAACCAAGTAATCGGTTTCAACAACAACATTTTAGGATGTGATGCTTCTTCTGGAAATATATCTCCGAGTGCGCCGCTTTAATCATTGTGTTAGCAGAATTTGTCGCCTCGGTTGATAATTGTTAAGTGGACAGTCAAGTCCACTTTTCTGGATTCGAGAGAGACAGCTTCTCTCACCCAGACGCCATTCACTCCGCAGCTTGTCTCTTATCCCCGCCACCTTGTGGTCTGCGTTCCAGCAACTCTTTCAGGAATTGCCCGGTATAGGAACGTTCCACTTTCACCACATCTTCCGGTGTGCCGGAGGCAACCAGTTCACCGCCGCCATCGCCGCCTTCAGGACCCAGATCAAGAATGTGGTCAGCGGTCTTGATCACTTCCAGATTGTGCTCAATCACCACGACCGTATTGCCATTGTCTACGAGCTCATGCAGCACCTCGAGCAGCTTCGCCACGTCGTGGAAGTGAAGACCGGTGGTTGGCTCGTCCAGAATGTAAAGCGTGCGACCTGTCGCGCGTTTGGAAAGTTCCTTGGCGAGCTTCACCCGTTGCGCCTCGCCGCCGGAGAGCGTTGTGGCCTGCTGCCCAACCTTGATATAGCCAAGCCCCACACGCTTGAGCGTTGACATCTTGTCCCGCACAGAAGGCACTGCATTGAAAAAGTCTTCTGCTTCATCCACCGTCATGTCCAGCACATCGGCAATCGATTTGCCCTTGAAAACCACATCCAGCGTTTCGCGGTTGTAGCGTTGGCCCTTGCAGACGTCGCACGTGACATAGACATTGGGCAGGAAGTGCATCTCGATCTTGATGACACCATCGCCCTGACAGGCCTCGCACCGTCCGCCCTTGACGTTGAACGAGAAACGCCCCGGCGCATAGCCCCGCGCTTTTGCTTCGGGAAGGCCCGCAAACCATTCTCGGATCGGCGTGAACGCGCCGGTATAAGTGGCAGGATTGGATCGCGGTGTGCGGCCAATCGGGGATTGGTCAATGTCGATGACCTTGTCGAGATGTTCAAAGCCTTCAATACGGTCATGCGGGGCAGGGGCCGCGCGGGCGGAACCAATTCGTCGTGCGGCAGCCTTGTAAAGCGTTTCAATCAGGAGTGTTGATTTGCCACCACCGGAAACGCCCGTCACTGCGGTGAACACGCCCAACGGAAATTCGGCATCGACGTTTTTAAGATTATTTCCGGTCGCGCCTTTGACCTTGACGATCTTGCCCTTTTTGCCCTTGCGGCGCGTTTCCGGCAGCGGGATCGATAGTTCTCCTATGAGATATTGCCCGGTAATCGACCCAGGCGTTGCCATGACATCAGACGGTGTGCCGGAGGCAATCACCTGACCGCCATGAATGCCGGCATGCGGGCCAATATCAACCAGATGATCGGCGGAGAGGATTGCGTCCTCATCATGTTCCACGACCAGCACCGTATTGCCGAGATCGCGCAAGTGCCGAAGCGTGTCGAGCAATCGGGCATTGTCACGTTGATGCAGGCCGATTGAAGGTTCATCAAGTACATAAAGCACACCGGTGAGGCCTGATCCGATTTGCGAGGCCAAACGAATGCGCTGACTCTCACCGCCGGAAAGCGTGCCGGAGTTTCGTGACAGGGAAAGATAATCGAGTCCCACATCGTTGAGGAATTTCAACCGCTCGCGGATTTCCTTTAGGATACGACTTGCGATTTCATTCTGCTTGTCATCCATGGTTGAGGGCAGGTTTTCAAACCATGAGGCAGCATCGCGAATTGAGAAGGTGGTGACATCTGAAATGTGCTTGCCATCAAGCTTCACACACAGTGCCTCCGGTTTCAGGCGATTGCCGCCGCAGGCTTCACATGGAGATGAAGACATGAATTTCTCGATCTCTTCCCGCATCCAGGAGGAATCTGTCTCACGCCAGCGCCGTTCGAGATTGGGGATGACGCCTTCAAAATTCTTCTTTGTTTTATACGTGCGCAGTCCGTCATCATACACGAATTCGATTTCGGTTTTGCCGGTGCCATGCAAGACGGCTTGTTTAGCCTCGGCTGACAAGTCCTTCCACTGGTCTGTGAGCTTGAAACCGTAATGCTTGCCGAGCGCTTGCAAAGTTTGCGCATAATATGGTGATGGTGTGGAGGACTTCGACCACGGTACAATCGCGCCGCCTTTCAGCGTCAGCGTATCGTCCGGCACGACCATGTCGGCATCCATGCCTTTTTGAGTGCCAAGCCCGTCACAAGATGGACAAGCTCCGAACGGATTGTTGAACGAAAAGAGGCGCGGTTCGATTTCAGGGATGGTGAAGCCAGAAACCGGGCAGGCGAATTTCTCGGAAAACACAATCGATTCATGCGTTGCATTGAGCGACTTGTTTTTGGAACCGCCCGCAGCGGTTTCTTCAGGTGGTAGCGGCTTGTCTGCCAGTTCCGCTATGGCGAGACCGTCAGATATCTTGAGGGCCGTTTCAAGCGAATCCGCCAAGCGTGTTGCGATGTCATCCCGCACGACGATACGGTCAACCACAACATCAATGTCATGCTTGTATTTCTTGTCGAGTGGTGGAACGTCAGCAATCTCATAGAACTGACCATCAACCTTCAGGCGTTGAAACCCCTGTTTGGTGAGTTCAGCCATTTCCTTGCGATATTCGCCTTTACGGCCTTGAACCAATGGCGCCAGAATATAGAGCCGTTGGCCTTCTTCCAATGTCATGACGCGGTCAACCATCTGGCTGACGGTCTGACTTTCGATTGGTAATCCGGTTGCAGGCGAATAGGGAATACCAACCCGCGCAAACAGCAGCCTCATATAGTCGTAAATCTCGGTTACGGTGCCAACGGTCGAACGCGGATTTTTGGATGTGGTTTTTTGTTCAATCGAAATGGCAGGCGAAAGCCCTTCAATCTGGTCCACATCGGGCTTCTGCATCATCTCCAGGAATTGGCGCGCGTAGGCGGACAAGCTTTCCACATATCGCCGCTGGCCCTCCGCATAGATTGTGTCAAATGCAAGTGAGGACTTGCCGGAACCAGACAGTCCCGTGATCACAATCAACTGGTCGCGTGGAAGATCGATGTCCACATTTTTCAGGTTATGCTCGCGTGCACCACGCACAGAGATTTGCTTGAGTTCTGGCATTTGTGATCTACGGACGTCCTGTATCGGCACTGGGGTTGATTCTGAATTTAAAAAAGAACATAATAAGAACATTATGGAATGTCACGCCTTTTGGCGTTACATTATGATGTGTGGAAAGATAAAGCGGGCAGTCGAGTTTGCAAGCGTGATAGTGCATGGTGCATTCAAGTTTTGTGGACGATTTGGTCCGAACATGCGGTTTCAGGGAGTTTGAAGAATGGCAGGCAGTGTCAACAAGGTAATTCTGGTCGGGAATTTGGGAGCAGATCCGGAAATCCGCCGCACGCAAGATGGCCGTCCGATTGCCAATCTGAGCGTTGCAACTTCGGATACATGGCGAGACAAAAACACAGGTGAGCGTCGCGAAAAAACCGAATGGCACCGGGTAGCTGTGTTTAACGAAGGGCTTTGCAAGGTGATTGAGCAATACCTTCGCAAGGGTTCCAAAGTGTATCTCGAAGGCAAGCTTCAGACCCGCAAATGGCAAGACCAGAATGGTCAGGACCGCTACACGACAGAAGTCGTTCTGCAAAACTATGAAGGCAATCTCACCATGCTGGACGGTCGTGGCGACAATCAGGGCGGCGGCATGAGTGCAGGTGGGGGCTTTGATCAATCTGCACCATCTGGCGGCGGTAATCCCGGAGGTGGCTTTGGTGGAGGTCCTTCAAGCGGAGATATTGACGACGAAATTCCGTTTTGATTGAATGTTGCTTGATGCGGCCATGATATGTTGGGAGTAGAACATGGCCAAAAGTGACAAGGCAAAAAAGAATTCCAGGAAGTCACTTTCCAAAAAATTGGCGAAGCAAGAAAAACGGGCCTTGCGCGCGGAAGCAGACAGGGCCCGGTTTCAGCGTAGCGATCGCAAAACCCTTGCGGAAGCGTCCAACAAGACTGCGCCGGTGGCAGCAATTGCACCCAGGAAACCGTTGGGTTCTGCGGATGAGAGCGGCAGCGTGGGCAAGAATTCGACCGTGGTTTCCAATAGCGATCCGTGTTCAAAATCCGTTATCAACCACCAGCTTGCGCAACAAGCATCCATCTTGTTGGCAATCGCCGCCGGAATTGGCGTGCTTATGGGACTGGTTCTTGCCTTTGTTCCCGGCGGCGAAACAGCGATCATGGCGACGGGCGGGGTTTTGGAAGCAAATGCGCAGATTGCAGACGTTCCAAAAACTACGGCGGGTTTGGTATTGGGCCTTGATACCTTGTTTCCGGTTTTCTTTGGCGGCGGTCTCGCGGTTTTGGTGACATCGATTCAATCCAGGGGGAACCGTCCGCTGGTCCGGCTCATCCTCACTGCTTTGCTGGTTGCGGTACTGGCAGATTTTGCAGAGAACTCGCTGGTTTACAAACTGCTCACAGGCGAGGGCGAAAGTTCATTCCAATGGACAGCCACGGTAATCAAATATGCAAGCATTGCATTTGCCGGCGTTACGCTGGCGACGGTTTTGCCAATCACGGGAGCTTTAGGCCACCTTGCGCATATCGCAATCCGGTATGTGTTTCCAATCGGCATTGCTGTGCTTTTGTCGGGTATCGGCAGTGACGTGTTGAAACACATCGTAGGAGCGAGCTTCCCTGCAATACTTTTCATATTGGCGTTTTATGCTGGTCAACTTTCCGGCGAAGAAACAGCGTCACATGAATAGGCGCCAATTTTTTCAAACATCCGCTGGATTCGTCATGGGTGGTATATCAATGGTCGGAACTTCGAATGTGACCAACGCCGATAATTCAGACGGTTTCTATGTACCTGATGAGGCGAAGCGACACGAACGAACGTTTATGCAGTGGCCGGTCAACAGCCCGGCTTACTCCGATCGTCATTTCCTCGAAATGGTGCGTCAATCGGTTGCCGAGATCGCGAATGCGATTGTCGAGTTTGAGCCTGTTGTCATGCTGATGGCAACGAAGTTCAAGGCATCTGCTCAAGCAATTCTAAGTCACAAAATAGAAATATGGGATGTGGCCACGGATGACTTATGGTGCCGTGATAGCGGGCCACTGTTTGTTCGAAATGATGCAGGTGAATTGGCAATCCGCCAACTTAACTTCAACGGCTGGGGCAACAAACAAGCGTACTCTAATGATGGTCGTATCGCGGAACGTGTTGCCGAAATCATGGACTTGCCACTGTTTGATAACGGGTTGGTGGGAGAGCCCGGCGGTGTGGAAACCAACGGGTATGGAACGCTGATTGCGCATGAAAGTAGTTGGATAAATAAGAATAGAAATGCACTATCAAAAGATATTGTGACCCAAAAACTTCTGGAAGTCTATGGCGCCGACACAATGATCTGGGCTCCTGGAGTGGTCGGTGAAGATGTTACAGATTATCATATCGATGCTTTGGCTCGCTTTGTGGGTAAGAATAAGGTGCTAATTCAGGTGCCGGACCGTATCTACGCTGATGATCCCTGGTCAGCGGCTGCATTTGAAACGCGAAACATCATTGAAAATGCATTGAACTCTGAAGGTTCCGAGATGGGGTTGGTGACCGTTCCTGATCCGGCAAACACCCGGGTGCAATCACCGGATTTTGTCGCGTCCTACGTGAATTATTATTTGTGTAATGGTGGTGTCATTGCCGCGAATTTTGGTGATAAAGAAGCCGATGTAATTGCGAAAGAAATTCTTCGGAACCTTTATCCAGAGCGAGATGTTATCACCCTAAACGTGGATCCAATAGGGGAAATTGGTGGCGGTATCCATTGCGCTACACAGCAACAACCCGCTGTTTGAGGCACATTGTGTTACAAAGTCAGCAGCTGGCGTCCAAACGTAAACGGGGCGTGATGAACCTGCCCCGTTTCGATTTCACTTAGGGATACTTTTTGGATGATTTTGCAGTGCCAAGTTTCTTGCCACCTTTGCCAATCGCCGTCGCTGTCCACTCGTAAGTGTGGCGACCATCCGGAGGGCAAGGGCTCTTGTATTTGAAGGCACCGGGAGCGATTGTTTTTTGTCCTGTATATTTCACCGAACCGCCACCATGATTGTATTTAGGAACGTTTCTGTCGACCATCTTGAATTTGATCTTGGTGGTTCCTTCCGGAACGCCTGAAAGCTTGAAATTCGGATTGGCAACCCGATTAGGTCGGCCAGAGGTGCAGAGCTTCAAATTTCCCCATGTGAATGACAGTGAAAAGGCTTGAGCGGAAGTTGGCGCAACCATCAAAAGGGCGATGCCAGTAGCGGCAGCAACAAACTGGTTCTTCATGTATGTTCTCCTGTTGAGCCCCTGTTGGCAACGATACTCAACCGCAAATGAAGATCAACAGTTTTAATGATTTCCAATCAGGAAGCAGGGAAGTCGTATTCGGCTGATACACCCCACAAAGAATTGTTTTGTGCTTCGTTCGTACAGCAGTAAACTATTGTGAGGGCGGGTGTTTCATGGTGAAGGAGATGACAATGATGCGCTTACTTTCTGCATTGGGTATGTTGGTTTTTACTACTGCTACGGGTATTGCTGGCGAAGTGGATGTGATCGACGTAAAGGTGCGCGGTGGCGGCACGGATTTCCGCTTTTCAGTAACGGTAGAACACGCGGATGAAGGATGGGATCACTATGCAGACGCCTGGGAAGTTGTTGGAGAGGACGGTACGATTTACGGCAAACGCATTCTGGCTCACCCGCATGTGGACGAGCAACCGTTCACACGCAGTGGCACTGCAAGCATTCCAGAAGGCATCAAAACGGTGATTGTGCGCGCGCATGACAGTGTGCATGGATTGGGTGGCAAGGAGATGAGGGTAGACTTGCCGGGTCGGTGAGGTGTATCTGCGGGCATGGCTTACATGACCGTGACCCGCGCATTCTCCGCTGAAACCGAAGAAAAGAAATCCAGCTTTGTTGCGCATCTCGTTCCCCTGAACGCGTTTGACGCGACATTGGAGCGGTTGCGTGCGGAGCACCGAAAAGCCAATCATCATGTGACAGCGTTCCGGCGTATGCTCGAGAACGGGCAAATACAGGAAATCGGCAAGGATGACGGTGAGCCCGCCGGCACATCAGGCATGCCCGTGTTGAAAACGATGATGGGCGCTGAGCTGATGGACGCGGCCATCATTGTCACACGCTATTTTGGTGGCGTGAAGCTGGGTACGGGTGGTCTGGCCCGCGCTTACTCAGCGGCAGCCAATGCTGTCATTGATACAGCTGAGCTTGTGCCTTGGGTTCAAATTGATAGGCGCGAAATAGAAGTTGCATTTGAAAAAATTTCACCCATGGAGCAACGAATAACCAGTTTGGGATTAAAAGTTGTAGCTCGGGAATTCATCGAGACTGGCGTGGTACTTGTTGTCGAAGGCGCAAAAGATGGATTGGATGAATTAGCTTAACATTGCTCCCAATCCATCCACCACAAACTGTACTGATAGCGCTGCTAACAATACACCCAGGAGCCTTGTCAGGATCATGCGGCCCGTGACGCCGAGATATCGGTCAATCAGTTGGGACGCGAGGAATGCGAGAAAGACCAGAAACACAACAGCAGTAATGATCCCAAACAGCGTGAACTGCCACTCAATGGATGGGTCTTCAGAAGACAACAAAATTGCAGCCGAGATGGCCCCCGGTCCCGCGATCAAAGGCAATGCCAAAGGAAATACTGCCAGATTTGCGATCTGATCCGCAGTGACTGCTTTTTCGGAATCCTTTTGCTTGCGCTCCTGGCGGCTGCCATAGACCATTTCAAAAGCCGTGTAGAAGAGCAGCAAACCACCAGCAACACGGAATGCATGGATAGTGATACCCATAGTATCAAGAATTGCCTGTCCAGCCACCAAAAACAGGGTCATCAGAAACAAAGCAATGATGCAGGCTCGTAGCGCTACAGAAAGCCGCTCCGAGCGGTTCATACCATCGGTAAGGCCCAAAAAAATCGGCGCCAGACCAATCGGGTCAATGGTTACAAACAGGGTCGCAAACGCGTTGATGACGGCTTCGATTTCAAACATGATTCCGCAATATCAGGGGTAAATGCCAATTGTAACCCCAATTATTTTTAACCAATCCTGTTTGAATGTCTAAGTATATGAAATTGTGAGTAAAAATGTTCTGGGAAAAGTCTGCTGAAATTGGAGTTTGAACCAGAATCAAGTTATGTTCAAAACGGGTAAAAAAGCGGAAGAATTCTTTGTCAGACGAAGCAAATACGCCAACAGGTCCGGGTTCCGATAACGGCGGCGGATCAGACATCAAGCCGATTTCCATTATTGAGGAAATGCAGCGGTCCTATCTCGATTATGCGATGAGTGTGATTGTCAGCCGCGCGCTGCCTGATGTGCGTGACGGATTGAAACCGGTGCATCGCCGCATCCTCTATTCCATGCATGAGAACGGCTATGACTGGAACAAGCCGTACAGAAAATCTGCCCGTATTGTCGGTGATGTGATCGGTAAATATCACCCGCATGGTGATAGTGCTATTTACGAGGCCATGGTGCGGATGGCGCAGGATTGGTCACTGCGGGTGCCATTGATCGACGGGCAGGGCAATTTCGGCTCTGTAGACGGAGATAAAGCCGCCGCGATGCGGTATACGGAATCCCGTCTTGCGAAGTCAGCCCATGAATTGTTGTCCGATATCGATAAGGACACAGTCGACTTTCAGGACAACTACGATAATTCCGAGCGGGAACCTACCGTCCTTCCTGCACGGTTTCCCAACTTGTTGGTCAATGGTGGCGGTGGCATTGCGGTTGGCATGGCGACCAACATTCCACCGCACAATCTGGGTGAGGTGATTGATGCCTGCCTCAAACTGATTGAGGACCCGGCTGCATCTCTTACTGACATTATGGAAATTATGCCTGGCCCGGATTTTCCGACTGGTGCTTCCATTCTTGGACGTTCCGGTATTCGCTCTGCTTACGAAACGGGCCGCGGTTCCGTTATCATGCGGAGCAAGGTTGAAGTAGAAGAAATGCGCAATGACAAGTCCGCACTTGTCGTTACCGAAATTCCCTATCAGGTCAACAAGGCCTCGATGATCGAAAAAATTGCCGAACTCGTGCGTGACAAGCGCATTGAAGGCATTTCAGATATCCGCGATGAATCCGACCGCGATGGCTACCGTGTTGTTATCGAGTTGAAGCGGGATGCCGTACCGGACGTGGTGCTGAACCAACTATACCGCTTCACACAATTGCAAACATCGTTCGGCTGTAACTTTGTGGCGCTCAATGGTGGCAAGCCGGAGCAGATGAACCTGCTCGATATGCTACGGGCCTTCATCTCATTCCGCGAAGAGGTTGTGACCCGCCGTACCAAATTCCTGCTCAACAAGGCACGCATTCGGGCGCATGTCTTGGTTGGCCTGGCGATTGCGGTTGCAAACATCGATGAAGTGATTGCACTCATCCGCAAGGCACCAGATCCGGCAACCGCCCGTGCCCAGTTGATGGAGCGCAATTGGCCTGCAAAAGATGTGGCGCCCCTGATTGAGTTGATTGACGATCCGCGCCACAAACTCAAGGATGACGGAACCTATAATCTGTCTGAAGAACAGGCGCGCGCCATTCTCGATCTTCGTTTGCAACGCCTGACAGCTTTGGGTCGTGACGAAATCGGCGATGAGTTGAAGGCGATTGCCGATGAAATCATCGATTTCCTCGATATTCTGTCCTCCCGTGTTCGCGTCATGAAAATCATTTCGGATGAGCTGATAGAAGTGCGTGACGAGTTCGCCACGCCGCGCCGTACTGAAATCATGGATGGCGGCTTCGACATGGAAGATGAAGACCTCATCGCCCGTGAAGACATGGTGGTGACCGTATCCCACAATGGCTATGTCAAACGCGTGCCGCTTGAGACCTATCGTGCACAGCGCAGGGGCGGGAAGGGACGTTCCGGCATGTCTACGCGGGACGAGGATTTCGTCACACGCGTCTTTGTTGCCAATACGCATACGCCGATGTTGTTCTTCTCGACGCGTGGTATTGCCTACAAGCTAAAGGTCTGGAAGCTGCCGCTGGCCGCACCTCAGGCCCGGGGCAAGGCATTGATCAATATTCTGCCACTGCAGCAGGGTGAAACGATCACCACGATCATGCCGCTTCCGGAGGATGAAGAAAGCTGGGAAAATCTCAACATCATGTTTGCAACCACACGCGGCACTGTGCGGCGCAACAAGCTTTCAGACTTCCAGCTGGTCAACCGCAATGGCAAAATCGCCATGAAGCTCGAAGAGGGCGACGGCATTGTGGGTGTTGAAACCTGTACCGAAGATGCGACTGTCCTGTTGACCTCTGCCAAGGGGCAGGCAATCCGCTTCCCGGTAACCGACATTCGGGTGTTTGCAGGACGCAATTCTGTAGGTGTTCGCGGTATCAATCTGGCCGATGGCGATCACGTCATTTCCATGACCATCCTCAACCCGTCCAAGGCGGAAGCGTGGGAGCGCACAGCCTACCTCAAACGCCGTCGTGCCATGATGGCAACTGAGGAGGGCGACGAGATGGAAGTTACAACAGATGAAGAAGAGACAGGCGACGACCAGCATCTTTCTGAAGAACGCTATATTCAGATGGGCGCTTCTGAGCAGTTCATCCTGACCATCTCTGAAAAGGGCTTCGGCAAACGCTCTTCAAGCCATGAATACCGGGTTTCCGGCCGCGGCGGCAAAGGCATCGCCGCCATGGCAGTGAACGACCGTAACGGGCCGCTCATTTCGTCCTTCCCGGTTGAGGAAACCGACGAGGTAATGCTGGTAACCGATGGCGGCCAACTCATCCGCTGCCCGATTTCCGACATCCGCATCGCTGGCCGCTCTACCCAAGGTGTAACAGTCTTCAAGACAGCACAAGATGAAAAAGTTGTCAGTGTCGAGCGGATCAGCGAGACCGAAGATGAAGAGGGCGAAGAAGGCGGTGATGGGCAGGCGTAGCGCTACACATTTGCATTACGCTTAAAAAGAGCTACGGTTTCGCCATGTGGGGGAGTTAAGCGCATGTCCAGCGAAATTATCCGTGAATATTTTTCGAAAGTACAGGAAGTTCATGCAACAGGAGTTGCTACTGAGCATTCTTACAGACCAGCTCTGGAATGGCTTTTTGATCGAATAGAAACTGGCGTAACGGCGGTAAACGAGCCAAAAGGTGTTAGCGTCGGGCGTCCTGATTTTGTATTTCAGCGTGGTGTGGATCAGTTAACGGTTGGTCATTGTGAGGCAAAGGACATTAACCTCGGCATCGATCCCAAGGAACTTAAAGATGCAAACAAGGCTCAGTTCGAGCGCTACACCAAAGGCCTGCCAAATCTCATTTATACCAATTGCCTCGATTTCCATTTTTACAAGCAAGGCGAATGCATACGCAAAATAAAAATTGCGGATTATTTGTTGGGCCTTCAGGCAGATGAGAGTCAGTTTGAGCCGCTTTGGAATGCGTTGCGTGATTTCACCGCTGAGCGATTGCAGACCATAACATCTGCCGAAAAGCTTGCTGAACTGATGGCAGGCAAGGCTGCGATCACCAAGGATGTTTTGTTCAATACACTAAAAGAAGACAAGGACTTGCAGTCTGAACTGGCAGGCCAGTATGAAGCGTTCAAAGACCAGTTACTGCATGATTTGGATATAGAAGAGTTTGCAGATATATACGCAGAAACAATAGCTTATGGAATGTTTGGCGCGCGTTTACATGATGAGGTGAAAGAGACGTTTTCACGCACAGAAGCGCTAGAAAAATTACCGAAGTCCAATCCGTTTCTACGCAAATTGTTTGAGTTTGTGGCGGGCCCCAACTTAGAGGAAGGCTTGCGCCGAACGGTAGATGAGTTGGCAGAAATTTTTCAAGCGGTGGATCTGCAAAAACTATTTAAAGACTTTGGCACATTTACACAGCGCAATGACCCATTCATTCATTTCTATGAGACCTTTCTTGCCAAATATAATCCGGCAAAACGTAAGGCAAGAGGGGTTTGGTACACGCCGGAGCCGGTGGTCAATTTCATTGTGCGCGCAGTTGATGATGTGTTGAAAACCGAGTTTGGTCTCAGTCAGGGATTGGCGGACACCAGCAAAATTTCCGTGGATTGGGACACCGGAACCACGGATAAAAAAGGCAAGCCTGTTACGGAGAAAAAGGAAGTTCACAGAGTGCAAATTCTTGATCCCGCAGCAGGAACAGGAACCTTCCTTGCTGAAGTCATTCGCCAGATCGGAGACAGGGTAAAAGACGTGGCGCCGGGGCAGTGGTCATCCTATGTGGAGAAAGACCTGATCCCACGCTTGCACGGTTTTGAGCTGCTTATGGCTTCTTACGCTATGTGCCATATGAAACTAGATATGATGCTCACGTCCATGGGGTACAAGCCATCGGGTTCTCCACCGCGTCTGGGGGTTTACCTTACAAATAGCCTTGAAGAAGGCGAAAGGGTGGAGCAGACCTTGCCCTTTGCGCGCTGGCTCTCAGAAGAGGCGCGGGGAGCCAATACGGTAAAAAACGATGTGCCCGTCATGTGCGTGATCGGAAATCCGCCGTATTCGGGTGAAAGTGCCAACAAGGGCGAATGGATCATGAACCTGATGGAGGCTTACAAAAAGGAGCCTGGCGGCAAACAGAAATTACAGGAACGTAATCCAAAGTTGATCAATGATGACTATGTAAAGTTCATCCGATTGGCCGAAAGCATGATCGACAAAAACGGTGAGGGTGTTCTCGGCTTCATTACCAATCATGGCTATATTGACAACCCGACTTTCCGTGGCATGCGCTGGCATCTTCTTAAGACGTTCGACAAAATCTGGGTGCTGGACCTGCACGGTAATGCCAAGAAAAAGGAAGTGGCGCCGGATGGGTCACCAGACAAAAACGTCTTCGACATCCAACAAGGCGTAGCCCTTATCATTGCGGTGAAAAAGAAGTCAGTGGAAAAAGACAAACCTCTTGCAGTGGTTTTGCATGGCGACTTGTGGGGAAGCAGACAGGAAAAATACGGTAGCTTAAGCAAATTAAATGAAAAAATGAAATTTGGACAGTTTGAGTACAGGGCCCCATATTTCTTCTTTGAACCATTCGACTACACTTTAGCGTTGGCATACGAATCTGGATTTTCTATCAGCGAATATTTTGTAAATTTGAGTGGTGTGAAGACGGGAAACGATGCTGACCTGATAAGTTTGAATTCGACCTTTGATAAAGTTGATTCCGATCATATCAGGAAGATACAATACCGTCCATTTGACATTCGATTTATCAATTTTGATCCTACGCTCATTCAAAGAAACAGAATTTCCATCATGCGGCATATGATGGCGGGAGAGAATTTGGCTTTGAATAGTGTTAGGCAGTTATCCAGTTTTGATTTTCAACATGTAATTGCCGCTCAGGACATGATAGACATAAAC
>JAAUYH010067428.1_pt1 | contig 15591 bp, 10 predicted proteins | sample 7278061 | NCBI WGS metagenome assembly JAAUYH01 (sample SAMN14350203, study PRJNA611818) | marine sediment metagenome | isolation source: surface marine sediment (0.6m) | place: French Polynesia: Moorea | collected 2018-08
CCGATCCAGATAATCTATCCCATTAAAATAACATTATCAATAACATGAACTACGCCATTATCCGCTTCAATATCGGCTGCAATTACCGTAGCATTTTTGACTTCAAAACTATCTGAACAATCAATTGCAATTGGCGAGCCTTCTAAAGAAATAACCGAATTAACTTTTTCTAAATCTGACTTCATTAACTTACCTGCTACAACATGATAAGTTAAAATCCTAGCCAATTGAGGAGTATTTTGCACCAGAGTTTGAATTGTTCCTGGAGGTAGTTTTGCAAAAGCATCATCAGTAGGAGCAAAGACAGTAAAAGGTCCTGGGCTTTTTAAAGCTTCAACCAGATTAGCTTTTTCGATCGCCGTTACTAATGTGCTAAATTCTGCTGCATTGACAGCAATATCAACAATATCAGCCATATTTTTCAAAGTCAATAAAACAATATTAGTTATTAGAGTTTGCGTAGAAGGTTATTTTTAACAGCAATCAAGATACTTTTTCGTTGCTGGTTAATGCTATGGATATAAACCTATCATAAAAAATCAGCATCTATTAATTTCTATGATAAAAATTTCTATAGTTGTTTCTCAAGTATTAGCTTATTTACGACCGAAATCGGCGGGAATTTCACCCCATAAAAGCGTATTCCATTTCAAAATAGGATTACGATAGGTATTGTTCTCCAGCCATTTTAATCCTCTATCTACCAGGTTAAATAGCTCTATATTAGCTTCTACACGTTTTAATTTAGTACGAACTTTTTTGTTTTTTACCCAAATAATAGCTGTTTCAGAATCGGAATAGATAGGTATATCTTTGTGCTGATTTTTCAGGTAAGCAAGAGCATGAACAATAGCTAAAAACTCTCCCAGATTATTTGTTCCCCAAGACATTGGCTGTTTATGAAAAATTACTTCACCTGTTGCCGTGTAAACTCCTCTATATTCAACATCCCCTGGATTACCTAGACAAGAAGCATCAACACAAACACTATCCCTAATTATTTCCTGTATTGAAGAAATATCTGTTTTTGTTGGAGACTTAGGCTTGTTATTTACTTTTTGGTTAAATAATGACCTAAAATCTTGCTCGGAAAGGTTTAATGCCTCCTCTGCTTCTTGTTTTGTTTTAAAAGATTTATACAGCGCGCCCCTAAAACCATTTATTTGTGCTTGACAATCTTTCCAGCTGGTAAATACTCCTAATTTTCTGCCTTTCAAAACGGTATAGTATTTTTTAGATGCCATTTTATCTTTATTTTATTTTATTAATTAGATACTTGAAGACTCGAACCCCGATCGCCTTTATAAACTTCAATTCTAGTTTGAAAGGCTTCTTTAAATTGGGGCATGTGGGTAACGGTTAAAATACAGGCAAAATCTGCGGCGATCGCATTAATTGCTCCTACTAGACGATGACAACCCTCGGCATCTTGCGTACCAAAACCTTCATCGACGATCAGCATTTGTAAGGAAGTTCCTGCCCTTTGTGCTAGGAGTTTAGCTAAAGCCAGGCGGACAGAAAAATTAATCCGAAATGCCTCACCTCCTGAATAGGTTTCATAGGGGCGAGTTCCCCCTGCATCGGCAATTAAAATATCGAGAGTATCAATCAGTTTGGTTTTTTTCTTGGAACGTCCTTTAGTTGCTCTTTGAGTGAGAAATTGCACGTGAAATTGATTATTTGTCAGTCTGGCTAGAATGTGATTGGCTTCTGCTTCTAGTTGGGGCAGAATATTCTCGATGGTTAAAGCTTGAATGCCATTTTTACCAAAAGCCTGGGTTAATTCTTGATAAATACGGTATTGTTTTTGATTTTCGGCTAGCTGCTGATTGGTATCTTGCTGTTGAGTTTTAAGCTGTTCGATTTGAATTAGAGACTGCTGTAACCTACCACTACGAGAAATCAAATCATCTAATTGTTGACGACGCTGCTGAACTTGTTGTTCTAAAACCTGTATTTCTTGTCGATTGTCTCCTAATCGCTCTCGTTGGGCAAGAGAGCGATCGAGTTGTTCTTGACTGGCAACTTTCTGGCTTTGACGTACTTGCAATAATTGTTGTAATTCTTGAATTTTGTTCTCTAATTGGGGCTTCTCTTGTCGGGCTTTTTGTAATTCTTGATGTTTGAGTAACCAAGATTGTCCTTGACGTACTGCATTCAACAAATTTTGATGGGTTTGGCGATTATATCCCAAAGCCTTTATTTCCCGCTCGATCCTGTTAATCTGTTGTTGGATTGGTGAATCAAGATGGAGTTTTTCTAATTTGGTTTGTAAGTCACTAATTTCTGCCAATAGCTGGGGTTTTTGTTCGTCTAATCGTGCTTGACGTTTTTTGGCATCTTCGATTTTGGCTTGTTTGATTTCTGCCCAACGCAAATTATTAACTTCTCCCCTTAATAAAGCGTGGGTTTGTTCGTCGTAATTAAGAGTTGCTAATTCCTGTTCTAATTGTTTAATTTCTGACTGTAACTCTAGGGCATAATTGCCACTTTTGAGAGATAATTCAATATTTTCTTGCTCTGCTTGGGTTACTTGTAAACGTTCATAAATTTCTTCTGTTGCCTCTAATTGTGCCTCTAATTGTCCTAGTTGCTGTTGCAGAGAATCATAACCAGAGATTTCCTGGGAGATGTCTTTATATTCCTGTCTGAGTAATTGTAATTCCCGCTCACAGGTAGACAATTGTTCGCGAATTACCCAGATTTGTTCTTTAATTTCCTGTTGTTGTTGTTGAGTTTTACTGACGACGCGATCGCGGTGGTGTTCATCTAATTCTCGTTCGCACAAGGGGCAAATGGCTTCGGGGGTAGCCAGCATTTCTAACTTCTGTTGTAGTTCTTGGCATTGTCTTTGGTAGAGGCGTTGATTTTCCTGGAGTTTAGAGCGAAATTCTTTCCTTTCTGTGCCTTTTTCTTCGACTCTTTTCAGATAGACTCGCTTTTTATCTAATTCGTCGATCTGAGCATCTACTGTCAGTAACTCGTGGCGTTTGGCGGGAACTTTGGCAATGTCAGCCGCTAATTGCTGGGCTGAATGGTGCAATTGTTCTAGTTTAGCATTCAGTTTAGCCTCTTCCTGGGCAATTTGACTCTTAAGCTGGTTTTTTTGTTGAATTAAAGGGGAGACATATTGTTGCATCCGATCCAATTCTGTAAGCTGTTGACGACGCTCTTGTAGTTTAGCTACTGCAACTTCTACTTCCGCAGCACGGAAGATAGTTTTAGTAATTTCTTGTTCTTGCTGGGCGATCGCTTCTAAACGAGTTTGAATTTGATTGATATTGAGATTAAGCTCGTTTTTTTGCTGCACTAATTGCTGTTCTAACTGTTGTTTTTGCTGTTGTGCTTCCTGATAAGTATTAAACTTAGCTGACAATTCCTTTTCTTCCGCCTGCCAAGTTAATAGTTGCTGGTAGCCAGTGGTAATTTCTGTTTCTCTTGTCAGCAATTTATCGATCGCCGTTACTCGATCCTGTAAATTAGCCAGATCTTTTTCCCCACGCAGACAATCTTGGACTAAATTTTGATATTGTGTCTGTTGTAGACTTAACTGTTGCTCCCAGTTTTGCCGTTGATATTCAATTGCCTGTAACTGTTGGAGTCGATTGCGTTCCCGTTCTTGAATTTCTTGTAATTGAGCCAATTCTTGCTTTAACTGCGCCAATTCAGCCTTAATTGCCTTTCCCTGGCTTAAACCTTCATCTATGGGGGCTAAACTTTGCTGGAGTTGCTCGATCTTGCCCTTATATTCTTTAGCGATCTCCTTGGCTTGGGTGGCTAATTCTTCATAGCGATCGAGTTTTAATAAGTCTGCCAAGATTTGCTTTCTTTCATTAGGACGACGTAGCATAAACTCATCCGCCCTACCCTGACGCAAATAAGCGGAATTGATAAAAGTATCGTAATCTAGCTTTAAACAGGCAATAATCTCATCCTGAGTCGCCCGCAAACCTTTAGCTGTCAGGGAACGAAATACTCCTGCCTTAGTCTCTACCTGAAATTCTAAGGAACTACTTTTACCCCTGGGGCGAGAACGAATAATGCGATAAGTTTGATTATTACAGCTAAATTCAAAATCAACCCGCACATTTTTGGCACCGCCATGAATGACATCATCTTCAGTAGCAGCACGACTTTTACCCCACACCACCCAGGTAATGGCTTCTAACAAAGAGGATTTACCCGCACCATTGGCACCACAAATACAAGCAGTATGCAATCCTCTAAAGTTTAGGGTGGCATGGCGGTAACTTAAAAAGTTTTTGAGGGTTAGCTGAAGCGGAATCATGCTTGAGGACAATAAACAGTAGATAAAATAGTTTTTATAGCATTTTTGCCTTGTTCCCTAGTCTATGGTCGTCTTTTTGAGGATTTCCGCTTTTAGTCAAGATTAGTTACAAAAATTAATAATATTAGAGTTATAGCTTACTTTGAATCTCCAATTCATATCTTATTGAGATTCGTCCCCAGGAAATTCCTCCCAAGCTGCGATCGCTTGTTCTTGAGTTTCCTCTACCCATTCTTTTTCAAATTCAATATCTGCTTGGGAACGATTTTGATAGAAGTTTCAGTAGATCGAAAAATCATTTGCAATTAGCGCGATCGCTAGCTCTGGAGAACAAAATCTAATTATTGAATTTAAACCTTTACTTTTAAAGTCCAAGAGTTTAGTGTGCCTATATTTCTTCTGGAGTTATCAGAAACCTTTAAAATCCATTGACCATTAATTTGAGTGCCAGTTGCAATTAGATTCTCTAATTCTGCTGTGTCGTCTGAAGAGTAAGTTCTTTTGAGATCGTTAGCCAAACTACCACTCGGACGATGTAGTGTAACTGTTCTTCCATTTGGAGCTATCAATTTGACTCTCAAGTTACCTCGTGCTTGATGAGTAATATCGACCATAACGCTAATATGATTAAGCAGACCAGAACCATCGATCTTAATAGGACTTTCAATTCCTGAAGAGCGATTATCTGGAATGGACTTATTTGGTCGCACCGTAACAAGAAATTCTTGACTAGAGGGAGGAGAAGGGGGAATTGGCGTAGGAGTAGGAACAGGTGCAGGGGGAATTGGAACTCCAGTAAATAGGGAACGCGCTTTTCTCACCGCTTTGAAAGCATTAACTTTGCCAGAACCAAAAAATAAAGAGCGATCGCCTACAAAATCTCCAGATAATCCTTGAATATTAGGATCGTCTGCAAGATCTAAACTAGGGTCTAAATCTCGATCGGCAGTTGACTTTAGGATCTGTTTTACTTGAGCTGCCGTTAGATCGGGATTAACAGCAAGCATCAGAGCAACAACACCACTAACTACTGGCGCAGCACCACTAGTCCCACCAAATTCTTTTGTATAAAGGTTTTCTGGTAAATTGGGAGTCCTGGGATCGTCAATTATTCTAATACGTCTAAAAGGTCTACCTGAACCAGGTTGGTTACTTGCAGCAACTAAACCTAAACCACGATAGTTAGCAACAAACTTATCACGTCTAGGATCTGAGCCAGAGGGGACAAACTTCATAATATAATGACTATTATTGGATGGAGCAGAAACTGTAATATGTTTTCCCCAATTGGAATATCCAGACTTTCGTTTTAATGAAGACATTGAGCTGACAACAATAACTCCTTCAGTCAAAGGGAATCCTGAAAAGACTGGTTTATTAGCCTCAACTTCTCTGATTTCTGATCCTTTTGTAAACTTTACTCCATTGACATTTTTATCTGCTTCTAAAAAAGTTGGAGCGTCATCATTTCCCGCAGAAAAGACCATGACCAAGCCTTTTCCCCTTCGCCCTCCAGTTTCAGTCAACTTGGTTATCTCTCGACGAATTTCTGAATTTATTGGGTCAAAATCTTTTGGAGGCATGCCAAAACTACAGTTTACGACATCGGCATATTGTGAAACATATTGAAAAACTTTCAACAGATTTCTAGGTACAGCAAATAAGCCAAATCGAATACGAATAGGAAGAAACTGACAACTAGGAGCAATGCCATACATAACACCATTGACATGAGAACCTACAGCAATACTGGCAACAGGGGTGCCATGATAATCGCTACCTTCAGATTCTGGATCTAAATCGTCTTCTGCATAGTCCTTAGCATTTGGATTAAGAGTAACATCTTGGAGAGCAGGATGATCTAAGTCAAAACCATCATCAATCACTGCAACAACGATATCGGGGTTTCCTTTAGTAATGTCCCATGCTTCGGGAGCTTGAATATCTGCTGAAGAAATTAGATCGGGATTGCTAATTAGATCTGCGGTAAGATGCCATTGATCGGGAAATAATGCTGGTTGTTGGTGAAATTCTAATTCCATCAATATTTCAGGAGCACATTCTGCAACGCCCTCCCGTTGAGCAATTCGATTAGCAACTTTAACAGGGTTAATTCCAGTCTCATCAGTTAACCGAAGCACATAAGCTTCGCCGATGCGTTCTTCAAAAACTAAGTTAAACTCTTCAATTATTGCTTCGAGTTCTCCTGTTCCTTGGTATCGCAATTTTAAGATAATGCAATCATCGATGATTATTTCTTCATCTGTGCCTTTAACTTTGTAGATGTGATGAGCAACATTTGTTTCCCTAAGTTCAGTCATCAATATATCCCGATCTTCTTCATCAGCAGATGTCAACCGAAACATATTGTTCGATATCTTGTTTTGTGTTACGGATTTATCCAAATCAGGAATTTCTGTGTCTCGAATCAATGTAAAATCGGTAGGATTTTTTTCTAATTCGATATGTTGACCATTAAGATCGATATAATTACCAAAGTTTTTTTTTGCCATTGTTTTAAAAGTTTTTTGATCGAGTACTAGATTCATAACTTTTGCTTCTTTCTTCAGCAAAAGATTACTCATCAGCTTAATATTTAATATTCTTTAATAAACTTGTTTAGGGAATTAGGTCTGACAACTGGTAGGTTTGAATATTGGTGTCAGGGCTCACAACTAATGTTCCTACCTCTCCACAATTCAAAGATGGAACTCCATTAACAAAACCACCACCTGGTTCACAAATTCTTATTGCATAAGTATCGGGTTCTAAGTCGCTAATTAACGCAAATCCCTCAGACTCTATGAAATACCTTTGATCTGTAAACGCATTTGAAATGGTAATTGTCTTACCTTTTTGATCTATTGGAAGGATGATTCGGACTATCGGATTTCCTGAAAGAATTTCTTTACTTGTAAAAATACCTTTAATCTCTTGAGGCGGAATCTCAATTGTCTTCCCACCCAAATTTTCAGTACCAGGTTTCCCAAACAAGAGCCTAGACAAATCTAGACTAGCCATTCCAGAAAAACGAGTATCGCCGTCGGTATCAACAACGAAACCAGGAGACAATACTAGCGTGCCACTACCTACAGAAACACTTGGTCCAAGATATAAATCTTCTCCACCAGATAAAGCAGCAGCAACTCCTACTTCCGCCGTTTTGTTAATTGTATAAACAGTAGTGTTGACTCCAGCAGCACCGTCAGTACCGCGGCTAGAATATACAACACCAGCGATCGCACTTACATTACCACTATTTAATAGGGCAGTCCCGACTTGCTGTGCAAACTGTCCAGAAGATAGTCCAACTAACAATAAAAGTGGATTAGTTTCTCCTGCACCTGATTGCTTAGCTGTCACTTCACTAATTGCATCGATATCTCTTTGAACTTCAAAAGAATTAAAAGATCTAATAGGTGGCATGTCTGGATCGTCTCTAAGAGACATTGTAAATTTTAGAGGTATTTTACTTCCAGGTTGTCCATTTATCGTTATTCCTAAGTTTTCAGCTTTTACATTAACCTTAAATCGATAGTAAGTCATACCATCTGGCAATGTATCTTTGTAAGGAATAAATTCCCATACAAGATCGTCAATTTTACGGATTTCTTGCCCATTATTAATATTGACAGTAAAATTCGCGCCACTATAGGTTTCTAAAATTTCAAGAACTCGGCGGCGATCTAATCCTACAGCTAAAGCTATGTTGCTATCTTTGTTTTGTGAACTTTCTAGCAATTGATTGACGTATTCAAGCTCTGAAATATTTCCTTGCAACAAATCGAAAATTTTCTTTGCTGAAGGATCTTGTTGGATTAAATCTCTTTTACTTCCCTTATTTAAGGTAAAAAATTGTGAGTTAGAGATTAGGATTCGACCAATTTCTTTATCTTCAAGATTTTCTTCTACCCAGCTTTCCTGAGGTAGAATTGGCCAAATAACTGTAGCAACGGTATTTAGTTGGCGATTTCTAACATTTTCAACAATCTGAGATAGAATCGCTTGAAGCGATGTGCTATTTAGAGAACTTTGATCGGCAGTAATTGTAGTTGGTGTATCCTGTGCCAAAATAGGTTTGATGGAGCACATTATTGCCATACTTGCCGCAGTCGTAATTCCTAGTAACCGCAAACTTTTATTCAAAAAATTATAATATCCAACCAGATAATTCATAATCCTACTACTCTTAATCTGTCAAAAAATTAGATTTGTGTTATCATACGAAAATTAAAGTTTCTGTTTTGACACAAAAAGCCCTATCTTTGCCATTTCCCGAACTACGTGCCATAACGAACATTCCTAATAATTTATTATCTGAAGTTAATACAGGTGAACCAGAATCTTGACTATCTAAATTACCTGCTTCCACGCTTACTTCAAAAGCTTGCACAACTTTAATTCCTCTTTTTTCTGCCGATACAGGCTGAAACTCCGCATTTAAGTTGACAATAGAACCATCTACCATTCCAGTTTCAGTACTAATTTGAATCTCTTGATGAAGCCTTGGGGTATCGGAGTTAGAAACTCGAAAAATTCCATTAACAGCAGTGGAATCCTCAATTGAAATTAATACGGCAGCCGCAGTAGTTGGTGTTTCAACATCTCTGGCTAAAGGATGTATTTTTTCTATTTTTCCTATAGAAACTGTTGAACCATCATCTTGCTGGCGGACAACTTCTGCACCAAGACATTTTTTATAAACACGATTTGCAGGAAGCGTACTATATATTAATTCGCTGCTTGAAGCTACTAAAAAATCTTTAGTAAGATTATTGAAATTGAATTTTCCAATTGCACAAGCAGTACACAATGGACTTTCGGGAATATCATTTCTTGCTAGGCGTTTGATTAATACCATAATTTTTGTCTAAGTCTCATTAATATTTTTACTGACTATAGTTGGAACAAATAGTTGGCACAAAACTGTAATTTAATTAATTTATTATTGCAGTAAAATTATTCGCTCGACTGGATACGTAAGTAGATTGTAATATATATATATATCTTTTTATTATCAATTTCTTAAAGGAAAAGTAAAGCAATTTGGAAAGCGAAAAATTTCGGGGGAGCTGAGGTAAATAGTGCTGTAAGATAACCTCATGTCTAATTCCTGTGAACCAGTAATTTATCAGTTAAAAATATTACTACTTGGTATTAAGTAGTTGGTGGGTTGGGCAGAACGAAGTGAAACCCAACACAAATAACAGCGACGGTTTTGTTGGGTTACGGCGAATAATTTTCTTGAAGATGATTTTTATAGATATCCTCGCCTAACCCAACCTACAAGTAGAAAAATATATAATTCAAGTATTTTTTTATACTGATTTTGGCAAAAAATTTCTCCCCGTCTCCCAGTCTCCAAGTCTCCCAGTCCCCTCGTCTCCCCGTCAGCCATCTATATTAACTAAAAAGTAAAACTATATAAGAGGATCAAGCAAAAAAATTGGGCTAGAATGGTTGGTCTCGCCGCTTGAGAGATTATTTACATTTTTAATTTTATTGTTCTTGCTAAACTCTCGATTCTGCCTAAATCAAGGAATTATAGATAGTGAAAATAACTCCCAACTCTCAGCCAGAATTGCCCCATAATTCTCGTCAGAAAACTCGAAAAAATCTCCAGTTATGGAGTTGGTTCAAATGGAGTCTAACTATTGGTCTAAGTAGTAGTGCCCTTGCCATAGGAAGTTTGTGGGCGATATTAGAAGCCAATGTACCTGCTTCTGTAGATGATGTAACTAGTTATGCCCGCCCTGAAACCCTAACCATTAAAGCTGCTGATGGCACGGTTTTAAAAGAAATTGGTCCTGTTACCCACACCAAAATCAAACTAACACAAGTGCCAGATATCTTGCCCAAAACTTTCGTGGCTAGTGAGGATCGGCGTTTTTACCACCATGAGGGAGTAGATTTGCGCGGTATTGCTCGTGCTGCTGTGGCTAACTTGAAAGCCAGAGATGCAGTCGAAGGTGGTAGCACTATTACCCAACAATTAAGCCGTATTGCCTTCCTCAATCAAGAAAAAAGAATTTGGCGCAAACTCAAAGAAATGAGAATCGCCAGTAAAATCGAAACCAATTTAGATAAATCTCAAATCCTGGAAACCTATCTCAATTTAGTCTATTTAGGTTCTGGTGCCTATGGTGTTGCCGATGCTGCTTGGGTATATTTTGGCAAAACGCCACAAAACTTGACCATAGCCGAAATTGCCACCCTCGCAGGCTTAGTTCCTGCCCCTAGTGTCTATTCTCCTTTTAAAAATCCGCAATTAGCCACACAACAGCGTAATTTGGTGCTGAGTAAAATGGCAAAAGCAGGACTAATTTCTGCCGAGGAAGCAACTCAAGCTCAAGCCTCCAAGTTAGTGACTAATCGTCATCCTCCCCAGCGGTTAACCCGTCAAGCTAGTTATTTCACCGACTATATCGAGCAAGAATTACCCAAATACGTGCGCCCTAATGTTTTAGACCAAGGTGGAGTAGTAGTAGAAACCACTCTTAATCCTCGCTGGCAAACAGCAGCCGAACAAGTTGTGCAATATGGCTTAGAACGCTATGGCAAATGGCAAAAATTTCAACAGGCAGCTTTAGTTTCTCTCGATCCTCGTACAGGAGAAATTAAGTCTATGGTCGGGGGCAAAGATTTTGGTGACAATCAATATAATCGGGTAACTCAAGCGCAGCGACAACCAGGCTCAACCTTTAAGACTTTTGTATATACTACCGCGATCGCCTCTGGTTTTTCTCCCTACAAAAGTTATCTCGATGCAGAATTTTATGTTGATGGTTATAAACCAGGCAACTATCGCGATAAATATCGCTATGCTTATGTTTCCATTTACGATGCTTTAACTGCCTCGATTAATACCATTGCCTTGCAAACCATGATTGATGTTGGTTGGAAACCGACGATTGAAGTCGCCCAAAAAATGGGGATTAAATCACAACTAAAACCTACATATTCACTGGCTTTAGGTTCTTGGGAAGTAAATTTGTTAGAATTAACCAGTGCCTACGGTACTCTTGCCAATAAGGGAGTTAATCATCAACCTTACGGTATTAGTAAAATCCGCGATCGCCAGGGTAAAGTGGTTTACGAGGCGCAATTTATTCCCGAAGATGCTGTTGACGAACAAACCGCAGCCATGATGACTTGGATGTTGCAGGGAGTAGTGCGATCGGGTACGGGTGTTCCCGCTCAAATTGGACGACCAGCCGCAGGCAAAACAGGTACTTCTGATGAATCTCGCGATCTTTGGTACATTGGCTATATCCCTCAAGTTACCGCAGGAGTTTGGTTGGGCAATGATGATAATCAACCTACTAGAGGAACTAGCGGTGTTGCCGCAGAGATGTGGCGTAAGTATATGCTGGAGGTAGTCAAGGGCATGCCCGTAGAATCTTTTCCGACTCGCCCACCTCTAACTGGCAGACAAATAACCGTTGCCGCAGAAGCTTTAAAACCCAAACGCAGCTATCATCAGCGACAACCTGTATATACTAAATCTAGTCCTCAGAGATATACCTCTTCTTCATCAGTACCAGCCTCTAGATCTAGTTCAACAGCTAAACCTGCACCTAAAGCAACTGTAGTTCCTCCAGCTAATCCCCAACCAGAATCTCAACCTACTCCCATAGCTCAACCTGCACCAGTATCTTCTCCAGTAGATAACCCCTTTACAAGAGAAATACCTGCTAGTCATCCAATTAACGATCCTAATCGAGATTGGGTAAAAGAAAGATTGGGCAGATAGGAGGATACAATTGATCTTTGGTAAACTACCCCCACCGATTAACTCACCTGCGGTTCGTTAATTAGGAAGGGGCTTCCTTTTGACATTCATGGTGAATTTGACTAACAGCAAGTTTGAGTTATCTTAGAAAAGCTTTATTGCCACTTTGTAAGATCGAACTTTTATTTTTATAGTGTGTTTACGCTTATTTTAGCTGTCCTCTCAGCTTCAGCAGCAGCAGGAATTAGAATTGCTTTACCTTTACTGGTCATTGGTTTTTTTTATAGCCAGCAATTGTGGTCAAATGTACCTATTTTGCAACATATTGACCCTCGCATTATTGCTAGCATTTTAATTGTCTGGTCACTATTTGAATTATTTGGCTCTAAAAAACTATTGGGACAAAGAATTTTACAAATATTTCAATTGCTCTTAAGCCCTTTTGTTGGGGGATTAATTTCAATTACGATAGCTAGAGTAGCCGACATTGAGTTTTGTCCCTTGTGGTTGATTGGTCTTATTGGTGGTCTATTTGCTTTAATTTTGACGTTGGTGCAAATTGGTTGGTTTTTTCGTTTGCGTGGTATACCAATCTGGGTTGTGATCCTCGAAGATGTTCTTTGTGTCACCCTGATTTTTTTGGCTTTCACTTCTCCAGCCAAAGGAGGCATAATTGCCCTATTGCTTTTGTGGCTGGCAATCCGCAGTTCTAAAACTTGGCGAGATTGGTATTTGCATCAGCACAAAAAATCATCAGCTAAAAGTTAGGCACACCCATCAATCATTCACATAATAATCTCTAGTACCTTTAGCATCTATAGCCGCATTTAAACGGTTTAAACCATGGATATAAGCAGCAGTACGCATATCGATATCTAAATCTTGAGCAATCTGCCAAACATGTTCGGCTTCTGTTTCCATTTTGACTTGAAGACGTTGATTGACTTCTTCTAACTCCCAATACCAACCATTGCGATTTTGCACCCATTCAAAATAACTAACTGTTACTCCGCCAGCATTAACCAAAATATCAGGAAAAACATAAACGCCTTTTTGTTGGAGAATTTTGTCTCCATCAGAGTTGACTGGACCATTAGCCACCTCAAAGATATATTTCGCTTTAATATCAGCAGCATTATCGGCAGTGATTTGATTTTCTAACGCCGCAGGAATTAAAACATCTACATCTAAAGCCAGTAATTCCTGATTGCTAATCACCTGATGTTCCATAATACTGCAAACGCTGTCTTGACAATATACGGCTTTAATCTGGCGACTACTGGTTTTATGTTCCCGCACACTGGGAATATCTAAACCCTGGGGAGCATAAATTCCTCCTTGGGAGTCACTGACGGCTACTATCTTATATCCTGCCTTAAATAATAGTTCAGCTAGAATTGAACCCGCATTACCAAAACCTTGAATTGCTACTGTAGTTTGGGCTGGCAAAAGCTCAAATTTGGGTAAGATGGTTTGCATTACATACAATGCACCTGTCGCGGTGGCTGCTTCTCTGCCTTGAGAGCCTCCCAGGGTTAATGGTTTTCCCGTTACTACACCCCGACACACCTGACGCTTAATGGTACTATAACGATCCATCATCCAGCCCATAATAGTCGAGTTGGTATAGACATCAGGTGCCAGGATATCTACGTCAGGACCAATAAAATCAGCTATTTCGTTAATATAACCCCGACTCAATCTTTCTAACTCTGGCTTAGATAGTTCTTTAGGATTGACGGTAATACCACCCTTAGCACCGCCAAAAGGCAAATTCATTAAGGCACATTTAAAAGTCATCCAAAAAGCTAAAGACTCTACCTCATCGAGGGTGACATGGGGATGATAGCGCACCCCGCCTTTACCTGGTCCTCTGGTATCATCGTAACGGACACGATAACCAGCAAAGACCTGTAATGAGCCATCGTCCATCCGTACGGGAATTGATACACTTAAACTGGCTTTAGGATAACGTAAACGGGCGATCGCATCGCTCGAAATCTCGACATACTTTAAGGCTTTTTCTAGTCTCTTACTTGCATCAGATAACAATGATGAGGATGTATCGAGGCTACGATCGTCTTCATTGTGTTTGTCTGTAGCTAATCCCTCTTCCTTGGCAGCTGACTTATTCATCAAAATTTCTTGGCAGGAAACCCTCGGCTATGCCGATGGCAGGAATGCCAAGCCTCCAACTTGTTGTTTACAGATTATTCCAGTGCTTCGTTTTAGCAACTGAACTTCATAGTTTATTCACAAAATATTTATTTGCTTGATTAAGGTTAATCTATTATTAATTATCCCTAATTTATTGATAAATGATATTAATATTTTTGTGTCTTCCAAGTTGATAAATAGGCAAGAGGAGAAACATCATGAACTATATTTGCACGGTTTGTGGCTACCAATACGATCCAGAAGTAGGAGATCCAGATAGCGATATTCCGCCAGGAACAGCTTTTGAAGATTTACCAGATGATTGGTTCTGTCCTGTTTGTGGAGCGGATAAAAGCGATTTTGAACCAGCAGAATAGAGTAAACTTCAATTATTAGCTTTGATAATTAGCAATAGCTGTGATTAAACTCATTGCTACAAGCGATCGCGATCGCACTATAACTATTAGGTATGGGAGATGATTAAAAAGAGATAGAGCTATGTAATAGATATTCTCTGTTTTGCCTCCAGTTTGGTATCTGGAGGTTTTTTTTGCTTGTTTTCTAAGGAGCTATGACTTATTCAGCAAGCCCTAGTTATTGCTGTTGGCGTAATTACGTAATCTAGATTGAAATTAAAATATATACAAGAGGGGGTAAACTGAGAATCAATAATGACACTGCCAAAACTGCTGAATGCTTTAAGTCATCAAAATCAAGATCGGTTGTACGATCTGTTTTTAGTACAATTAGTTGACTTGCACAAACAAAATACTTCTTTCAGTTTGGATTGGTTGATTAGTCATTATCTTAGTATGGGCAATCTATCGCAGTTAGAAGAAATAAATAAACTCAAAGGCTGGTTAGATAGCTTTCGTCCTCTTGCGCCAATTATTGTTGAGGAATTAAAAAAACTATACGACGTTAAATTTACCTATAATTCCAATGCTATTGAAGGTAATACTTTAACTCAAAGTGAAACTGAATTAGTTTTATCCAAAGGTATTACTGTTGGAGGAAAAACTTTACAAGAGCATTTAGAGGTAATTGGACATAAAGAAGCGATCGATTATGTTGAATCTCTATCTAAGCAAAAGCAAACTTTAGGGGAATGGGAAATTAAACAAATTCATAACTTAATCTTGAGAAAAATTACTCCAGAGGAAGCGGGGAGATATCGACAGTTAGACGTAAAAGCAGCAGGAACCAATTATTTATATCCAGCACATTATCTAATATCTCAATTGATGGAAGATTTTATTGACTGGTTAAATTCAGAAACGGCGCGAAATCTTCATCCTGTAGAATATGCTACTGTTGCTCATTATCGTTTTGTATCTATTCATCCCTTTAGAGATGGTAATGGCAGAACGGGAAGATTATTAATGAACTTGCTTTTATTACGTGCGGGTTATCC
>JAAUYH010026272.1_pt1 | contig 15584 bp, 10 predicted proteins | sample 7278061 | NCBI WGS metagenome assembly JAAUYH01 (sample SAMN14350203, study PRJNA611818) | marine sediment metagenome | isolation source: surface marine sediment (0.6m) | place: French Polynesia: Moorea | collected 2018-08
AGAATATGAAGATAGGAGAAGCTAAATCGAGCAACATGAAGCCAGTTGAAAAATATGTAAAAGAGGTAAAAAAGAATTCATTTTTCCATTATTTTAGCTTGACTTCTCAACTAATAAAATTAGTTCCTCATATTATACACATCACATTTCACGCAACTATATCTCTAGGAGTTTATCAATTAGTGATGTAATCAAATCTTCTTTTATTAGTTGACAGATTGCTACATAAGTTTATCTAGAGGTCGAAATTTTGCAGGGCTTCAAAAAACGTGATCTGATTTTCTCGTTACAGCAAATTTTACTCTCTGTAACTTGGGCGAAGTTGAATACTCTAAAATAGAGTGCAGAGTTTTAGATAATTAGAATCGAGAAAAGATAATAGTCTAGACATTTCTCCTCACCTCATATTTCGATAACTTATTGATACTTTTGTAATTTTCTAAATTACCAGCTCATCACCTCTTTGTACGACGGAATTTGCATCAAAATTGAAAGTGACAGGCTGCTTACTTATTGCTATGATTGCGCAAAAATAAACTGCAGTACCTCCTATTTCTCGACAAGCGTCAAAATAGTGCTGTGTATTGGTCGGGGTCGATGGGAGGAAAAAAAGCGAGGAGGATGTCTCTATTCCACTATCTGCAGATACAACCGTACTTAGACTTCATCAAATTAGTTCGCACTGCTTACATACAGGAAAAAGAAGACTGGCTTTATTTTGGGTTTGATTTCATGAACGATAATTTTATTTACAACCAATGATAACGAAAATTGCAGCATGAACTAGAGTAGAGAATTTGGAAGATGAACGAAACAGACTGCTCAGTGAGGACTTAGAAACGCTCATCGCTGGAGTACAGTGTTCCCTTTCCTTATGGCACAGGACGTTCTTGGATTTTTATGTTTGAAAGTGTTCTTCTTGAATTCCGAATACGTACCGTAGAAAGAATCGCACGAACGTCATGTGCCACATAGAAACAGAGAGCTATACGTACGAAAACCATGATGCACATCGCAGGCAGGCATTAATTACATCAATTGAATCTAATTATCCAATTGGCGAGTCAGATACGTCATCTGCTTCACCTACAGCTCAGCATCGTGACCTCCTACCAATACAAATCAGAATCGATGAATCCCTGTACTGTACCAATTTTTCACAGCACCAAGCGGAGAATATTCCTGCACCCCGAAATCCACGCGCCCCACCACCATGGTTCGTCCATTGCTGTTGTCCGCTGGTTCCCGGGGGGATTTCGAGCCGATCCTGGCACTCGCCGAATCGCCAGAGCTGGAGAAGCCGGTGTTATTCGTGCAAAAAGATTACCATTCACACGCGCCACACGCACATGTGCTGCCGTTCTCCGTGAGCGAGATGATGCCATCGTTTATGTATGCGATGAGTCGCGCCGCTCCGGACGAGCATCAGTTCGAAACGATGTGGCGCGGACTGAGCCACACCTGTGCGAAATTCGTCATTCCCTCCGTAGACGCCGTGCTGGAGGTGGCGCAGAACTCCTCGATTGACGTCGTGGTCTCGACCACGGTGACCTGGATGGCGGCACACATTGTGGCGGAAAAGCTGCGTGTGCCGCTGGTGTTGCTCACCTTCCAACCTGACCTTCGCTCGCGATACGTGCCGCATCCATGCATGAGGCCGTTGAAAGCAGCAGACGGGTTTGAAAAGCTGCTCAAGGGCGAGACACCGGAGGTAGACGAGGGGTATCTGCCCAGTTTTTCTCGCTTGCATGATATCGCGATGTCGGAGTTCCTCGAACCGTTGAACGCGCATCGTATCCGGCTTGGATTGTCGCCCATCGACAAGCAGCGCGCCGCTGATATTGTTGATGGCCGTGCGGAAGTTCCCTCGTTCGTTGCGTGCTCCCCGCAGTTGTCACCCGCTCCGCCGGACTGGAACCCGCCCAACAAGGTCGTCGGTTCCCTCGCCGCGTCGTTCAAACCAAAATCCTACAACCCGGAGGAGGCACACCCTGAATTGTGCAAGTTCCTGGACGACGGCCCTCCACCCGTGGTAGTGTCGTACGGGTCGATGGGAACGATGGCGGACTCGAAGAAATTGACGTGTGCTGTTCTCTCCGGTTTGCGCGACGCCGACGTGCCACGCGTTGTTATGATTCCAGGGCGCGCCCAACTAGACGTGTCGTTGCTCGACCAAGAATCAGACCTCGCAGCGTGGGCTCGTGACAGAGTTTTCACAGTACGCGACTCGGTTCAGTACTCGTATTTGTTACCTCGAGCGTCGGTGTTTTTGTGCCATGGTGGAGCGGGCTCGATGATGGCGGCGTTGCACGCGGGTACACCCGTCGTGATTACGCCCGTGTTTTCGGACCAACCGTTTCACGCGGAAATGGTGACCCGTCTCGGACTTGGTGCGGCGACGCCGCAGGGTTTGAACAATTTGCAACCACAAACGCTGACCCCCGCAGTGCATACCGCGCTTTCTGACGCGGTGGCCAAGAATGTGCGCGAGTTTGCGGAGCGCGAGCGAAACGCTGTTCCCCCAGTAACGCTCGTTGCTCAGACGTTGGAAGAGATTGTCGAGGATGCGAAGAATAAATCAAACTCGTAGTGGAAGATAATACGCTATCTAGTACGATTTTCAACTCGGTTCCGTTGCAAACCTCTTCTTAACTTGCTTCATTCATACATCAAGTAGAAGTAAATGCTGCAGTCGGGTAGGGTGGATATGGTTCATGAACAGATGGTTCTTGATGTACAGCAGAAGGAATTGTTTGACCACTTCTCGACTCTGTTGCCCTACTGCTATGAAATGGAATAAGAGTTTGATCGATGAGCGCTTGTGCACGTCAGCTATGCTTCGCGGAGAGATTAATCATGCCTCTCGCCGCAAAAAGATCGAGGGCATACGCTATTCAAAGCGGGCGTAACTGGATCTATTCCAGAGTGAGTGATGCGATGTAGGCAGATCTAGGAATCAGTACTTTTATTAAACGACAAGTTAATCGAGCTGCAGTAACAAGTTATTGATTGGTTAACGTCAAGATAAGCCGAAATTAAAATACTTGAACGACCTGATATGCGATCTACCTTGTCGCGAGGGAAGGTAGCAAAAAGAAGCTGCCACACCCACATTGCCGGGACCAGTTTTGAATAGTAGCGCAACAGATCGAAATCGCACTAGTCAATTGGAATAGAATACTACTCGTTTGACTACTTACAAAAGCGTCTGATGTTGAGTTAACTCAAATCAGTACACCTTGGAAGAGAAAACGAATGGTATCAGTCGAAATGCTTCTTGTTAGTCATCTGTTATTGTCTAATTCTCAGTCCAATACTTCACGTTGCTACATTTTCTAGACACATGCTCCATGTGTCTACATACGCTCACAATACTTTACTTTGCCTGCAATGTCTTCTTTCCTTCACTTGAACAACGACAGAACCAGTTGATATTGACATATACGAAACGATTCAAAGGGATCATGGGTGAAAGTCCACATAACTTCTATCCCAATCCAACTGCAATCACTTCCATCTTGCCTAGCTTCATTTCATTAATTATCGCTACACGTCAAATGGTCCATGAAAACGAATCGTCGAATTTATACTGTCTATTGTGAGCCACGAACGTAGACACACCAAACGAGATATTTCCACTAATGCATTTCTACTTAGTCTAGGCACTGTAGCAAAACATCTATCGTTAGTGCTTCACTACTACGGTATATGACAGCATATTTATGGGATGGGGTTCGGTAGGACCAGGTCATGCTTCCTTCATTGACTACAGTACCATTGATAATTCGGGAAAGTCTGAGAACAGCTATTGACCTTTATCGACCTTATTTAGGAGCCGGTTCCCTGCCACCATACCCATTAACTTTCCTGATTTCCGTGGGAATGCTGGATTGAGTTCAATTTGAGTTACGGGGACGGAACCTGCACTCTTAGGAATTAGATGGCCATCCTTTACAGCGATTCTATAGTAGCACATGTTCCATCTTTGTATTCTGATTCACCTTTCGAGATGGCCCCTTAGCCGTAGTATTCAATGAGTACTGCATCATCGAATGCGCCCTTGCTCTGAACCATCTATGTAGCATGTGACAGTTGACGTGCGGTTGATGCTGATTCGAGCCACACACTGTAACCGCTCCAGAACGAAACATGCAAATTAGTGGAGATCGTTTGTCACAGCTACCTACCGTCGGTGCTCTGAAGCTACTGAGGCAGGTTATCTAGAAGTACCTGCAAACACACGGGGAAGTCGATCATAACCACGCTGGAGAATACAATAAATAGCCCGAGTCGAGCTGCAACTATACTGCACAACTCTTTATGCCTTGGGATAACGAATCTTATCTCAGCGCGTATCGTCACACAGCACTCGGGTAGTGAGGCACGCTTTGACTTATATCGACCCTTCATTATTTTTGGTAGGCGATTGGTAATGTTGCAATGATAGAGCACCTAATTTCCATTTCTGCTCGTTCGTCTGTCGTTATAGCTCTTGGTTCACCCACATCTTATGGCATTGGAAGAGGCAGTGGATTGCAAGCATATTGCAATCGTGAGATACGACTGCGGGTGACAAGAATTTTTTCCATTTGTATGGTGTTGTGCTAGAGGTGTTTGATATGCCATGCGATTCGATAGCCACTGGCTGATCGATAGTACAACATTGACTATGGTCACAGTGAGATACTGTCATCCGCACCTCGCCATCCGTACTTATCAATGGCAATGATTGTTTATGCGCTGACTCATTCGTAGTGTACCGGCCTTTTCTTCCATGCATACTTATCGCTCTTGTGTCTTTGTTCCTCGCTCGGGTAGCCAAGAACAAGTTCGTTTTAACGAAGGAATACGAACTACCATACGCTCGATGCTAATCTAATAGAGTTGCTCAATCACGCACGTAATCGTCACAGCTCACGTGAACCTCATGAATTAGTGGCAGGCAATTCCTCACCCATCGAGCGCGAAGAAACCCGCTTCGTGTACGGCACTACGTAAGCCGATTAACTAACGCAGAAGTCATGAGCAGATTGAAATTAGAGAAACCCACAAGATGTGTTTACTGGACCACAAGACGTTCAAGCTGCACAAAACAGCCGAGACTAGTGTACAAGGGACAGCTAATAATTAACAGGCCAAAACGGGTGGTCATCATCGTCATAATCGTCATTGCCGTACGAAGAACCGCCATGCTCGTACTGCAACTCCTGCCATTCTTCGTTGCCCTCGTACTCCACTTCCATTGCCGGCAAGTAATCTACGTTCAGCACGGAGACATGGATACGACGAGCGCGCAGCCCGAATTTCAGGCATGCCTCCTCCACACACCACAAGTAATCCCAGCACGAGCGAACGTAGGGGTACGGCACGACTACCAACTCGCGCAATGCGTTTGCGCGCGCGAACACACCCACCAGCTCGGACAAGAATTCATCGCCATTCTCGTCGGGCACTAACAACTCGTCATCGTCCTCATCTACGTGATTCGCCATGTGTGCGCCGCCTGGGTATTCGGCGTTCTCCTCGTCACTCTTCTCGAATGGGTCTAGGTTGAGCAGTAGGATTTTAACTTGTTCGAGATGCGGATTGCGCGCGACCAGCACCTTCAGCGCACGTGGCTGCAACTCGAGACAATCGACGGTTGTTTTCAACGTACGCAACTGCCCTGTGGCGGCGGCAATCGCCGCAATCTCTTTGGAACGCACCTCGATGTTGTGCTGAAAGCTCAAGTCACGCAACTGTGTACTATTGGGGGAATCGAACAACTTGAGCAGTATGTCATCGTCGGCCTCGTCCATGCCGTACAGATGTAAGCTCTTCATATGCGTGCACTGGGCGAGCGAAGCAGCCAGTTGTGATTTGTCGACGGGCTGTTCAAAGGAAATCGATAGGTTTTGCGCGTGTTGCGCGAGTATACGCAGCGTGTCGACGGTGTCATTCAACACGTCCATCTCTACACGGACGTTGGGGCACATCTCCAGCACGCGCCCGCATTGGGAGGCGGAGAAGTGGTGGAGCCATGCGAATTCGAGTTGGGCACCATAGTGACGACATAGATTTACAAGAGCCTCGTAGTTTTGCGGCACACACCAAAGGCGTAGTTCATGGATATTGGGGCAATGGGTTTGGATGAGCGTGGCGGTTTCGGCGGTTATGCTGTTTCTGAGTTCTATCGCGGTTAACGTGCTTCCGACGGCCTGAAGGACGCGCGGCAAGTTATTGAGGCCATCGATTAAGTGCAACTTCTGCAATGATGTGCAATGTTCGGCAATGGTATTGGCTATTTCGGTGCGAATACAATTCGCGTGGATTCGGCGCAATTGTTTCCCTCGTTTCTGTAGTATCATGTCGAGCTCAGTCACGGCGAACGTGCTGTACACGCTCAACGACTCCATGGCGCTTGCGTGCATCACTACCGCTTCCGCGGAGGCACGCGTGAGGTCCTGTTCTCGCGAAAACGCGATGTGGGTCGCGGTGGAACCGCAGTATTTCATGACTCGTGGGAAGTGGTCGGCGACGAACGCCGTCCTAGCGGAAGTAATGGATAAGCAGTTGCAGAGCGGCCAAACGCCGCAGTGATCATAGTGTGAATACTTGCCGTCAGTAACCGAAGTGAACAGTGCGACCGCGGTTCTCGCAAGCAGGCTGTCCGAGGAGATAACATTCTCCAGCACATGCGGCGCGATGAACCCGTACCAGTCCGGACGGTTGGGACGGGTGCTGAGGTAGCGAACGACGTTCTCAAGCTCGTCCACCGCGAGCGTCTCGCAGAAGTTGGCCATCGTCGCGCTGTGCGCGCTTGCTCATGACCTGAGGATTGCAGAAGATGCGCACGAGAGTGTACGTAGTTGCTTGCTGTAATGAAAGTGGCGCAGTAGAAAACATACGGCAATTCCTGATTGGCTCCCCCGGATAGCCCACGAATCGTTTTGTTGATCCCCACTTTCCCCATTAAAATTTCCCCTCTTTTTACGTTCAGCTCACGAAATCTGCCTCGAACTAACTCAGTTAAACGGTTGAGGAGATATGGTCGTTCAGTTTCTGTCCTCTTTCAATTGGTAGTAAATATTTTAACATGAACTCCACGGGCTTGCAATCGATATTGCACGAAAGTTGGTCGTGATGTTGACCATAGTCATTTCTGTCGATTTGATTCAAGATCGAATCAAAAAAAGTTATTCTAACTTGAATTACTTTCGCGAAAGCTGCTGGCAATACCCATTTTGATAGGAATCAGTTCAATTCATTTCGTATCAAATTTTCAAACAAGCTTAGTGAATAAACTTTAGGAAATTAGGGATGACGGATAATTTCATCCGTTCTTTATCCGTTTTCATATCTCTAACAATAGTTTTCGATAATACTGAAATACAGCCAGATTACCATATGAACTTAAACCCAACAAGTGGAAATATTCGGCTCGAATTACTGGAAACCAGCTATTATCGTTTAGAAAACTCTCTTCGAATGATTGTTTTCCGAGAACGGAATCCAAAACCTGTAGGGTCTTTTCTGCTTTTTGTACACTATTTTAACCTAGTTCTAGCGCACCGGCTTACCTATGAACCAGAACTTCTACTCGTTGCGATACATTTTCGTCAACGAAGATATAACTTTTCAGTTGAATTTGCTTTTATTTTCAAGTTGCTTTACTGTTCTCTATTTGCTTCCACCTTGAAGTAACTCATTCATATCTAAATTATGATTAATTTTCGCCGTGACTCCGACTACAATGAATTAATCGCCGCATCTTAAGCTTCAATCGATCGGAAGAACTGATTTTTAACAATTTATTGCAAGGTATAGTAGAAATGGACCTCATAGGCGATATTTCATGTTCGAGAAATCACAGAACGTAACGGAAATGCAATTTCCATTTAGGTCAAACGTTGACCGTTCTCAAATTTTTTTGTAAAGAAAAACCTTGCTTTCCCTATCGAGCCATTTCGAAATTAAATAATTATGAGATTTAGATAGAATCTACCAGAGTATTTCGCAGATTTTTCAGTTTCCATTCGGTTTGAGTTACTACACACCAATTGCATCATTCTGCATACTAATTAACTGGATATGATTTTATTGGATGATTGTATACTCTGCAATAAAGCATCATCAATTTAGGACGTAAATCTTCTCAAGATAAAAACAAATTATTTCTAAATTTTTGAAATTCCATTCCAACACTTTGATACTTAAAAATTTATACAGCTCAAACAAAGAAGGTCTGCTAAGAACACTTTGAAAAACCCAAGTTTTGAATAGTTGATTGAAAAAATACGTATCTTAGTGTCAAAACGTTGGTGAACAGCATAATCGATCCATCGCAGATCTAGAGCAGAAAAGTGTGATGAAGGGAAACAAAATGAAACGAAAGGGATGAGAATTGTATCAAGACGAAGAAGAATTTAAATTGAGTTTGAAAGTTATGTATTTTCTTTTTAACTGAGAGGTAGCAGGAATTGTTCGAAACCGCCAAGAATATGTTCGACGGTATCAAACACAAGTTTCGAAACCGAATTATTCCATACGAATATATCATTTGTCAATATCCTTGCAAGCGTATTTGAAAACCGTTTTTAAAGGCATCCATTGTATTTGCATTCATTAATTTGCATTAAAAAAAATTTATTTAAGCCTATGCGTGAACAAAAACAAAGTAGGTAATTTGTTACTCATGAAAAGCCAAATTTCTGTGATATTTAGCAGAAATGAGTAGGTAATGCTCACCTGCTGTAGAGGAGAACTTTTCAGTGGATATAATCTCTAGTTTTGCAGTTCCTTGAAAGAATAGCGGATCTGTTTTGCAATTTAGTTTATGTGATTCATCGTATATCATTGTACTTCATAATAAGAATGCAGATACGCATTCAGCGATTAATTCACGTCAAGTTAAGAGGAAGTTTGATTTTCTTTGAAGCACATTCCGAGGCACATTTTACTAGTATTTTGCGATATTGGCAACAAGCACAAGGTTCCATTTTCCGATACACTTGCATTACTTTTGAGTACAAACAATGGTGCAGCACGTTTGAATTTTGCAGTTCCTCTCTTGAAGAACAGTAGCAGTTTATTCTGAGAATGCGCAGCAGAGTCATCGATTTCACGGTGTAGAGTAATTATTTTTTGCTTTGATTATATATTTTAAAATACAATACAATCATTCTTCAAAGCAATAGCTCGAACGCAAGAACTTAGCTTCATCATTTGCACATAGCACGAAAAGTTCCCGAGAAACAGTAATAAAGCTCATTTTTTTGGTGTTCTTACAACTATGCTGAGCCTTTTGGTATCATTGAAGACTCAACTGTCTAACACATAATGCCTTGCAACTGTAACGATCTTTTTTGGACAAAAACAATTTCCTATCCCTTGATGAAGTTATAAATGCAAACAATGTGAGTTTTGCAGAAAGGCCCAATCCAGATAAATTTTTTGGTGGTTTTTCACGAACACAGTTTTTCGCAGAAATGATCAACTATGATCTGAACTTAGTCTATACTGTCTGTTTCTGGGCAAGTCATCACCTTTATCCGAAAAAAATCATTTCTGAAACGAATTAATTTCACTATTCTAAAATACTGCGGTATTTCTCACAAGTAGTAGGGTTTAGAGTGCTAGATATAATATTTTTTGAAAATTCTATGTGGCTCATTCTAAACCTAAGGAGTATTTTGACTAAGCCTTGCCTTTTTGCGTCTGAGTATTCACAGAACTGTATCAAAGTTATATTTTTTACTTAAGCAGCTACTATTTTTGCCTTGGTCCAACTCTTCGTCTTGTATACGTATATGAAGCCTAAACAATTACAATTAGAATAGTATTTGTAAGATCGAGGTCATTAAATCTTCAGATCTTTTATCCATTTCTTTTTCCGTGCACAGCTTGTTAGAACATTTTTTATTGATATTATGGTATTTGTATGTAAAAATCGTTGTTGCGTGAGATTTCGAGAAAATTGAACTCACTTGAGAATAGTCACCTTCTAGGATAGAAACTCTTTCTGCATACATTACGTTAATATTTCATAATTGCGTAAAAATTAATACGAGTTTAGGCAATACATTGTGGAAAGTCATTTAACTTGTAACCTTTTGTAAATGGTCATGCCCTATGGCAGTAGATGACTAACATCGATTCCATAATGCCAGTTATTGGGTCAATTGTTTGATGCCGCCCTATTATACCTCGTTAGAGGATGACAGCAAGAGCATTTAGGAAGTCCGACTAGATAGAACGAACCTCTCGTTCTCGGCAACGCTATCAAAGACTGCCCATCTCACAGGGTTCTTCGTAGAGATAGAACATTTATAAGGGTTTATGCGCCACCCATCAGTGTGATGTATCATCTGTGTTATCAACCAAAATCTCTAAAAAAAGCCTTTAACTTTTGAATTGTAATTTTTCAATGTATCCTTTCTACATTTACTATATTAATTGATACAAATGAGTTTTTAGATCGTGTATTGTACAGGTCTGGTAAATATTTCCTTTGCCCAGCAGGACATTCAGTGTAGATTCATTCGGGACGAAGAAATTATATTTTTTGCTGCATCACTGGCTCTGCTTGATACGTCATTGCTTCCGTTACGTTTTTTCATACGAGCAACATTGCGAACAATAGCTTTGTTTACCCGCTCTGTAGCTATGAGCTGTAGGCACGTAGTCATGGGCCAATATTGTTGGGAACATATCATTCGAATTTGTCTTTTACTTGAAACTACCTCGTACGAAAGCCAATCAAATTTCCTTGAGTAGCCCTGCATTGAGATATTTAAGTCATCAATGTCGCAGACAGCCGTGTTAAGCAAAACTGTTTTGAATAAATGCGTGACTCAAACTTTGCAAAACTTCAATAAATATGTACACTATATCTATCTATTGGTTAGAAACGCCTATTCTATTTGTTGTCGTTAGATTGCCTTCACCATTCAACTCTCTTTCTTCTTTTTGTGTAGCAAACTACATTTCTGCCGTTCATCCTTTGCTTCGGCCTCGCATTAGGCGACTCCCCACAATACTTGCGGTATTCGCCAATTTGAGCCAGTGATGCCTCTTTCACCGCCAGCGATACGTACCAACGCACGCCCTCTTTACATGGAGGCGTAGTGAGCGAACCATCAAAGCTGCATAAATCACTAGTTTCCACACCAGACAAGACTGGGAGGTCGACCACTGCGAAATGTCGCCTCTTAGCCGCGTCCAGCAAATGTTGCAGTTGTTCGTTGTATCGGCCTGTTCGGAATAGAACAGCTACCACAGAAAGTGCACCATCCGCCGTCGCATGAACGAAGTGTAGCTCGAGTGGATATCGAACTCCATTAATTCGATTTTCGCTCGGAGAATGGGGATGAACTTGCACCAGGTTGGCGGACGTGTCTCCATGTATAAGTCTTCCACATGAGCCAAACTGACCAGTGCAGGTCCAATGTAAGTTGAAGGTGTCTGGACCGTATCGCATCACAGACAATCGAGATTCGATTATTGGAGGCGATGCACTTGTGAAGTTAGTCGATTGTACATCGATTGGCGATTGTCGCAATCCAGACCCGCATAGGGAATATTCAGGTTTCAGTTGACTCCACAAGGACGGAGCGTTGTTAGAATATGAATAGCTTGGATTTGGTAGAGCTCGCGAAGTTGTGCAAGAATCTTCGGAGGCTATTACGTCGGCGAAGAATGCGATAAGTGCAAAGAAGAGCAGAGCCATTTCGAATACTTTGATGAAAGTGCTGGTGCGTTGTCGAAGGAAATCGAAAAGGTTCTTAAAGCAGTTTTTACAGCTGAGTATATTGGGGATTGTTTGTACGTCACCATGGATTACAGAGATGAACGAGTACTATTGCGAGAGTGCATATCGGAACATTTCCGCCGCGTCTCTAGAATGTTGTCAACAACCGTTACTTGCTTCGGATTGGTGCTGTGCAAGTCGTGATGTTCCTCTCAGCAAGTCGCTTCGGTGAAGGACTGTTAGTCGACGACGATTGTCCGTTGGACGAAATATTACAGCCAAGCGACGGCAAACGTTTTTCGGATAAAACTGGCATAGGAACATTTCTTTAACACTTCTGCAATGTGCTTCATGTTCCAGCTCGCGATCTGTGGCTAGTATTGCCCGCGCTGTTACGAAAATGCGTTTAGCGAGTGCAGAAGCGTTGCGATCGGGAATGTTGTCGGCTCATTGATCGGGAACACTGTAAACTTGACACTAAGAGGCATGGATGTTTCCGTAATGAGCGAAGTTCTGTACTTACTTGCACGAGGAGCAGTCTGGGCTTTTAAGCTTGATTCAATCCAAAAATGCCCATCATCTTCCTCGCTGAGGCGATATTTCGAGTATGATCACACTAATTAATGGTGCCGGTTTGAAACATGAAAAGCCAAGCGCTTATCTGCTTAGAAAGTAAGGTAAGCAAGAAGTACAGTTCCAGCATCTATTGCATAAAATCGAACATGAAACAGACTGCTGAGGATGCTTTCAACACCCGAGAGGATACGGTACCGTACTGAACTATTAAATAGACGTCGAAAATGTATGGTTTCCCTGGCTCATCGTATCGGTCACATCTCAATACTTTCCGAAACTTGTGATCGGAGAGGAATGAACTATGTAGAGTCATGTACATGTCTTAGCCTTCGACAGCGATTCATTGTTAAATACCCGGAAAGATTGAACCGCACACGATTCATCTAGCCCTGTTCTTTTTGCTTTGCTTTAATAACCGACGAAAGAACTTTGAAACACATGACTAACTTGAAATGTTACGGCTCTTTATTTACGGTTAGAACGCTGAGGCCAGCAATTTCTACTTTGTTCGGAAAATAGAATAAATGTGTACTGATTCAGCCTGCTCAATTACCTCGTTTACTCTATTGAAAAATGAAGTAATCAACTGACGTGAATTTCTCAAGCAAGTCAGCAAGTGTCGAAAACTTCTGATAAGCAGCTCAAGTTTTCAGCTTGCGCGCATTTTAACTATGCTGCTCGGAAAATAACCAGTCAACCATTATTCGTTCGTAAGTGACAAGCGAGCAAGCGGGTTGTCGACAAAGAGAAAATACAGGACTGTACTTGAGATCAAAAGAATTTCGTATGAACAGAAGCTGAATATTCGGGGCCGGTGGTTGCACACATATGAAACTATGATTTCCAGTGGCTCTTCGAAACCGGGATCATTCATTGCGTAGTTGAAGGCGACATGACATTTGTTAAATATATTCTTCGAGGTCACATTCCTCGATATTCAACTACGCTGTATGCATTCACAAGACCAAGATGTCGTCCGCACTCCATAACGAATTATCAGCCAAATTTCCGATCCCATAAATCGATTTCTTATTGGAGAAATCCAAATCTGATGATCCATGGCATTGTGCTCGTAGTAACCAACCACCACACACCTGATATTGGACGATCGAACGCCCGAGTTGAGCCCTGATGTTCGCCAGCGCGATGTCGTGACGCCTTCCCGGACCTCTCTGTTAAACAAACCGCCGTGCCCGTTCAGCATTGGAACCGTCGCAGCTGAGATGGCGTTCACCCAGTTTGCGCTCTTGCTTGCATTCTGCTGCCTGTGCGTTGATGCGTCAATCTGCCGACCTCCTTTAAGATTGACGAACCAGTTCTGCGCAAATCCTCCCGTGGATCCGGTGGACAAAGCTGCGTATACTGGCACGTGGTTCCAAGCCTACGTTAATGACAATGCGTTGCGACTTTCGCAACCGAATTGTGTGACGGCCAACTACACACTACAACCCGACAGTTCCATTGGTGTCCTCAACTGTTTCTCGAACAGCAGAACTGTCAAGCCGCGATGCGGTGTCGCCCGAGCTCGACCGCGGCCGAATAGTGACTCGCCAGGTCGACTGCTTGTCAAGTTTCGGGGATCGCCCTTTCCCGAGGGGGCGTACAATGTTGCAGCACTTCTTGGCGACGCGACGTACGGCTACTCCGCTGCCGCTGTATTCTCGTGTTCAAGGTTCCGTGGTAGCCGCGGTACTTCCTGGTTCTTCATCGTCCGCGACCCGTTGTATGCAAGGCTCTCGACTAGACGTCTCATTCGTCGGCTTCGATGCAAGGGTTACGACTTCAAAGGCGTGAGATTATACCCCACGTATCAGGGTCGAGGTTGCAAGTATTTCTATGGAAAGAACGGATATGAGATCAGGATGAACAGGAGTGGTACCCGTCCTAGCCCCATGCCTGTTGGCTCGTAAGTTAGAGGACTAACTGTAAATTTACATAAGAGATGAGGAACATAAAGTATGCAGTAAAATGTTGAAGATCATTGAGCTTGTGCAATAACGCTTCTAATATGCACCAGGGGAACCCAAACGGTTGAGAAAACGTGAGGCAGTCAAAAGGCAAAATGCCATGCAGCACGGCCATTGTATCTGGACAGGAGAGTCTCGTTTGCGGGAAATCACATTGATCTGTTAAAACAATTACGAACATAGTATGATTCACTAACTGTAAGGTAGTTAATTCAGAAAGCGGATAAATGTAGAATTTTCATGCTTAAATGGAGGTGCCTTTTACACTGAAAAACAGACCATTGGATTATTTACATCCTCTAAGCGGCAAGAAAGGAAAATAGCACAAATCTGAGCTGCAGTATTATTCGCCCATCGGTCTTTCTGGATTTTCATAGAGTCTGGACTCGCAATTAATTTTAACTGCAATTTATTGCAAGTGCAATGCCAATTGCTCATTTCAGGAGGTTTAAATGTTGCCGTAGGTATTGGAGCATGTCCAAAATTTGAATTGAATTACTGCAATATTTGAATCTGAATAAAGTCAACAAAATTTATCAGAACTACTAATCCGTCTCAGTTCTCTAGGTTCTTGCAACCCGATGATATTACTGTTATGCACCCAGGTTGCATTCATAAACCTGCAAGAGCTCTGCGATCATGTGATTGGTATGCATCTGCAGTAGTAGTATAAATTACCTTCATGTAGGTCTGCAACTGATGGACTGTAGTGGCATTGCTCGAAGGCACTATGTTGCGATGTTCATTGGAACCTGAAGCTGAATGTGCCAAAAATTGTACATTGTATCAGAAACAACAATACGCAGCAGTGTTATCGGGGTCAGCTCTGCTGAACGCCTACTAACTCTTCGTATTTTTTCTGGTTGAGCCTAACATTGTGTATCGTCGTCAAGAACTGTCCTCCGTTTCTAAAAACGATGGATCAATGGTCCGTTTCATAGTTGCTCTTCCTTCTTGATCTACTTTAGTGAAGCTGGTTCTGATTACGCTCAATTCGTTTCTCAGATTTTGTTCATTGTTGAGCTGAGACATGCAATTTCATTTGAACAAGGGCATACGAAATTCACTCAAAAATCATAAATCTAGAATTATGGAGCTGATTGAAGACTCGATGACTTCTCTTCGAGAACTGATGTCCAGCATAATGAAAGAAGCAATACTGCTAGTTTTACTACTTCTTCGTTGTACTGTTCCGCTTTCATTATTTTGGAGCAAAAATCTCAGTTCTTAAGGTTTATCCTACAATGTTTTTAACTTCTTTCCTATATTTCCAAGCATTTCGAAACTCGTCTTGGAGGTCGAGGAGATAAAAG
>JAAUYH010036594.1_pt1 | contig 15584 bp, 11 predicted proteins | sample 7278061 | NCBI WGS metagenome assembly JAAUYH01 (sample SAMN14350203, study PRJNA611818) | marine sediment metagenome | isolation source: surface marine sediment (0.6m) | place: French Polynesia: Moorea | collected 2018-08
ACAGTGACCGCGATTTTCTAGTTCTCTACTTAGTCCATACACTACATCTCCTAGACCTCCAGCTTTGATTACAGGAGCACATTCGGAGGCAATCTGGACGATGTACATATTCTAATCCCCACTTAATAAAACTTTATTTTTTTATATTTTGTTTAAAATTTTAGAACACAAATTCACCACTGAACACTTTAAAAGCAAAAATTCTCAGATTTCACTTTGTAATTGGGCAATTTTAGCTTTGAGTTGGCCTCCCATAGCCAGTAATTCTGTTTGAGCGATCGCCTGTTGTTCTCCTGATGCCAACCATTTCAAATTAACGGTGTTATTTTCCGCTTCGGTATCTCCCAAAACTAAACAAGCAACTGCACCACTGCGTCCGCCTCGTTTAAATTGTTTACCAAAAGCACTACCACTTAAATCTAGTTCTACTTTAAAGCCAGCACTGCGTAATTTTTGCGCCAGCACTAAACTCTGCGCCTCAGCACGGACACCTTTAGCCACCAAATAAAAATCTGGTGCATTGCTGGGAGGTTGGCGTAATCCTTGTAATAATAAGACCAATCTTTCCATGCCAATTGCCCAGCCTACCGCCTGAGTATCGGGACCTCCTAACTCCTTGACCAAGCCATCGTAACGACCGCCACCACAAACCGTAGCTTGCGCTCCTAACTGGTCAGATTGAATCTCAAATGCTGTATGAGTATAGTAATCTAATCCCCTAACTAAACAGTGATTAATTCGATATTCAATCCCTAAATCGCTCAGAAGCTGCTGTACCCGAGCGAAATGTTGTTTCGATTCATCCCCTAGATATTCGCCCATTTTCGGCGCATCTTGAGCAATTGCCTGGGTTTTAGGGTCTTTACTATCTAAAATCCTCAGAGGATTGCGAGTTAAACGGTCTTGGGAATCTTTATCTAATTCGTCTTTATAAGGAGAAAGATAATTAACTAAAGCTTGCCGATAGCGTTGGCGGTCTGCTCGATCGCCTACAGAATTAAGATCTAGTTGTAAATTGCTTAAGCCCAAAGCTTGTAAAATATCAGTCGCCAAAGCGATCGCCTCCACATCAGCGCGGGGTGCATTAGTACCGAGTAACTCTAATCCCAATTGATGAAATTGCCGTTGACGACCAGCTTGGGGACGTTCGTAACGAAACATCGCTCCTGTATACCATAGTCTTTGTACCCCGCCTTGAGCATAGAGATTATTTTGAATAAAAGAACGTACCACCCCAGCCGTGCCTTCAGGACGCAGAGTAATCGATTTACTACCCCCCTTACTGGCAAAAGTGTACATCTCCTTGCCCACAATGTCGGTTGCCTCACCAATACCACGCTCGAATAAAGCAGTTTGTTCGATAATCGGTGGGCGAATTTCACGATAAATTGCTCTGCCTAAAATTTCTCTGGCAGTATCCTCGACTAATTGCCAGTAGCCTACTTCCTCTGGCAGGATATCTCTTGTTCCTCTTAATGCTTGAATTGCTCCCATTTTGTTTTTTTCTAAGGATTGGTCAATTTTAGTTAAATTTAGCTAGTATATGAATTGCTCAAATAATAGTTTATTTTTTCTCATTATTTACACCAAGTCGAGGGTCAATATTTTTCACTAATCGATTAAAGCAAGAGTCGCGACTCAAATTTTTTACTATGTGTTTTGTAAGAATTTTATGAAGCCAGGTTGATTTTACTGACTAAATAATTTTCTTTCATAAAAAATAGGGAAAAATGTCAAGGATAGTGTTATTATTTTTTCAATATATTTCGGAAATCAGCAAATAAACAAAGGTTATTTAAAATCCGCTCAATAATAATGCTTAATCATAAATATTATCAGCATCATTGCTCTCATCTAATAACTCTATTTCCTTTAGGCTTTTCCAGCCAGACAGCCACAGAGATCGATCTTTAAGTTGTGCGGCATTAAGCCAAAAACGAGTCTGGGAATCGCAAGCAGCTACCATTTCGGCAAATACCCATTTCCCTTGGTTTTGACGATTAACAACTTGAAAATGTCGCCATCCCCAAGTTTTCTGTTTAGCTGTCCACTTAGAGTTAAGTAAATAGGGGAACTTGTGTTTGTGTTTTTTCGACATTTTAACTTCCAGTGATAATAATGTAAGGTCTAGTCGCAATCAATGTACTTTTTCAAATTGTGATATTTTTATGAAGTCTAAATCTGTTTTGTATCAATTACTTTTAGAACGAATCAATAGATATGGTGCGATCGCCCTATCTTTGTCCTTAGCAATTGTCTCTACTCCTGCTATTGCTCAAAACGAAACTATAGAATTGCAAGATGCAAATTCTGTAGAATCGCCACAAGAAAACCTGCGAGAAACACCTAGAGGAAATGGTAGCGATCTGCCAGAAAGAGACTTTAGAAATTTACCAGGATTACCACCACAAGAAACTCCTGTATCTAATCCTCCAGGGGCAGTTAATCCTGGAAGTACAAATTTAGCTAATGAAGAAACTGATTATACACTAGGAGCTGGCGATCAAATTGCCCTAAATATTTTTCAAGTAGAAGAATATAGTGGTAACTACCCAGTATTAGTTGATGGCACAATCAGCTTGCCTCTAGTAGGTCGAGTCAATGTTACTGGACTGACTCTCAAAGAAACTTCGGAAAAAGTTTCTAAAAAATATTCTACCTATCTCAAGCGACCGATCATAACTGTGGGCTTAGTCGCACCTCGTCCTCTTAAAATTGGGGTTTCTGGAGAGGTAGACAATCCAGGTTCTTACGAGGTTGCTATTTCTGCTGAAAATCCTCAATTCCCTACCGTCACCACTATGATTGCTCGGGCAGGTGGTATTAACACTATTGCCGACGTGCGTAAAGTGAGAGTCACCAGAAATATTGGCGGCAAAGAAATCATTTTCAATGCCGATCTGTGGTCTTTGCTGACAAAAGGAGCTATCCGCCAAGATATTTCCCTCAGAGATGGAGATACTATCTTTGTGCCGACAACAGATTCAATTAACACTGAAGAATTGACTAGACTGGCTGAAGCTAGTTTTGGCTTACAAACCGACGAACCAATTAAAGTTGCCGTAGTAGGTGAAGTTTATCGTCCTGGTTCCCATACCATACAGCCAGAACAATTAGCTCGGAGCAATAATAGGAATGGTAGTGAGGTAGGAGAATCCTTACCCCCTCGATTGAGTCAAGCTATAGCTGTGGCTGAGGGAGTAAAACCATTAGGCAATGTCCGAGACATACAGATCAAGCGTACTGCTTGGGATGGTACAGAAAAACTAATTGCTGTTGATATGTGGCAGCTATTAGATTCTGGAGATACCCATCAAGACATTATTCTACAAGAAGGCGATCGAATCATCGTCCCCGAAGCCGAACCCATGGCAAAAGAGGATATGGATAAATTTGCCTCATCAACTTTGGCTCGTAACGAAATCACAGTCAATGTAGTAGGTGAAGTAGTTAATCCTGGAGCGCAACAAGTTAAACCCAATATTCCTCTCAACCAAGCAATTTTAGCGGCGGGCGGTTTTGACAGTACCAGAGCGGCAAAAGGAGAAGTAGAATTAGTCAGACTTCAGCCCAACGGTACTGTAGACAAGCGCAAAATTAAAATCGATCTATCAGCAGGTAGAGACGAGGAAATTAACCCCACTTTACGGCACAATGATGTAGTCGTAGTCGGACGTTCGGCATTAGCTAGTACTACAGATACATTTGGTCAAATTTTTAGTCCTGTTGGTGCAGTATTTCGTCTCTTCGGACTTTGATATCTTCCGGCTTTATTCAGCTCATAGCTAATTTTTTACCATTACTGCTCTAGAATGCGGGGCAGTAATGGCACACCATAGCCCTAGACCAAAAGCAGACAATAATCCGTGTGTTGTGAGGATTGATTAAATATAATGTCAGATAGCAATTCAGAGCGTCCGCTTTATTCCACATTGGTGGATGGAAACGGAAACAAAAACGGGAACGGAAATGGAAACAGGAATTATGTTTATTCCCTACCTTTTGTTAATCAGCAAGCAGCTGAAGAAGACGACGAGAGTATCAATCTGCGTCAACTGGTTAGTATAGTCAAGCATCGTTTCCGCCTCATTGGTGGCATCACTGTGGGCATGACTTTGTTGGCTGCGGCAGTTACTTTTAATCAAAAACCATTATATGAGGGGAGTTTTCAACTGCTGGTCGAACCAGTGAATCAGGAAGATGAAGAAAACCCTTTAGAAAATCCTCTATCTGTATTAGGACAAAACTGGGGCGGTTTAGATTACGAAACCCAAATAGAAGTATTACGCAGCCCCAAAGTTCTCAATCCGATCGTTGAGCAATTAAGTAAGCGATATCCCGAAATAGAATATGAAGAATTAATCAAACGTAAAAAATCACCTCTAGAGATCGAACAGGTAGATGAAACTAAAATTTTAGAAGTATCTTATGTAGATACTGATGAACAGAAAATTGAGTATGTTTTAGATAAATTATCTCAAGCTTATCTAACTTACTCTCTGGAAGAGAAAAAAAGAGAAGTCGATCAGGGTATTCAATTTGTTCGCGCTCAGATGCCGAGACTTGAAGCTGAAGTAGACGCAATACAACAAAAATTGCAAGTATTTCGTCAACAGAACAATCTCCTCGATCCTTCAGCACAAGCGGAGCTTTTAGCCAGGAAACAAGCAGATTTTGAAGAAAAATATTTTGCTACCCAAACACAGTTAAACGAAACCAAGTCTTTATATGCTACATTACAGGGGCAATTAGGAATAGAACCCGAGCAAGCAATATCTGCTGGCTACTTAAGTGAATCCCCTCGATACCAAAATTTACTGAATGAGTTGCAGGCAGTAGAGGTTGAATTAGCCAAAGAATCTGCTCGCTTTTTACCAGATAATCCTGTAGTCCAAAATCTACAAGATAAAAAACAACAGCTATTGCCTTTATTACAAAAAGAAGCGGGTAATGTATTAGGTAATAAACTAGCTGATGGGGTTAATAATGAACCTTCATTGTCTGCTCCTAGTACTCTGCGTTCAGAACTGATCCAGCAGTATATTAAAGCTGCTAATGAGATTGAAATTTTGCAGATCAGAGAGCGATCGATTCAAAAAGCGATCGCTAAATTAAATAATTTAACCGAACAAATGCCAGTGATAGCCCGTCGCTATACTGACATTCAAAGACAATTGACAGTAGCGACAGAAAGCTTAAATCGGTTCTTGGCAGCACAAGAGGAACTAGAGTTGCAAGGAGCGCAGCAGGCTTTGCCCTGGCAAGTAATTGCCCAACCTAAATTGTTAAAAGATCCTGTATCACCTAATCCTCCCAGGAATTTGGCTTTAGGGTTAATTGGTGGGGCATTGTTGGGTTTAGGAGCAGCTCTGTTTGCTGAACGTCTCGATCCCGTGTTCCACTCTTCAGAAGAACTAAAAGAAGCTGTAAAATTACCTATACTAGGCTCAATACCAGTACAAAAAGACCTCAAGCCTGCGGATGAAGAAGCAGAGCCTGTCCAAGATAAATTTAGTCTACCTCAACTGCAAATTGGTGGTAAGGTCATCAATTTGCAAAATTCTAATAATCAAAAAGAATCTAGCACTATAGCTGAAGATAGTAAACAGAAATGGTATGGAGCGTCTCCTTTTTTAGAATCATTCCGTTCTTTAAATACCAATATCAAACTTTTGGGTTCTGATAGCTCCATTCGCTCGATTGTCGTTAGTTCCTCAATTCCCTCTGAAGGTAAATCAACTATTTCTTGCCATCTAGCTCAAGCTGCGGCAGCAATGGGACAAAAGGTGTTATTGCTCGATGCCGATCTTCGTCGTCCTCAAGTTCACCGCTGGATTGGCGTTGAAAATAATAAAGGGCTGAGTAATATTTTAGCTACTGGCTTAGATGTTGAAGAAGCTATCATTAAAGTACCCCAGTGGGAAAATTTATCCGTAATCACCGCAGGCGATATTCCCCCCGATCCTACCCGCTTACTTTCCTCGCAAAAAATGTTGAACTTAATGGAAAAACTCAAGCGAGAAAGAAAGTACGATTTAATTATTTATGATACTCCGCCCATTTTGGGTTTTGCTGATGGTAGAATTCTTTCAACTCGTACTAACGGAGTGGTCTTAGTAGTCAGAATCGGCAAAACTGATCGCTCTTTACTCAAACAGAATATTGATAACATCAGAATGTCCAATGTTCCCATCTTGGGTTTAGTAGCCAATCAAGTTAATCGTAGTTCTAATGGTTCTTACCATTATTACAGCCATTATTACGCCGATCGCAAGTAACTTATTGAAAAAAAATTAAAATCGTGGATTCCCCAGCAATTACTTCAGCTTTTATCCTCACCTTTTTGTCTATTATTGGCTTGGTTTTCTTTATTCGAGCTTCGGTAAAAGACCGTACTAAACAAATTCAATTAATTGCCCCTGAATCGGAAACCCTCCTGCTCAATAAATTACAAGCATATTTTGAAAGCCGTGCTTATCAAATTGTGGCTGTAGATCCGAGCGAGCAGCAACTTGCTTTCCGAGGTTTCGTACAACCAAGCTGGTTTTTAGCAGTTTTTCTCAGTTTTTTAGGCGGCTTGGGTTTATTTTGTGTAGTCTTGATGTTGTTTTTATTTTATCCTTCAGCCAGCAACCTATGGTGGTTGCTAATTCTATTAGCACCATTAGCAGGAATTTTTTATTGGCGCCAAGCAGGACGATGGGAACAAGTCTTACTTGCTATTAAAGCCACCCCAGACAATACTAATTTAGTCACTGTCACTGCCCATCGAGATGAATTAAATCAATTACAACAAAATTTATCTTTGCAAATAGTCAATCCCAACTAATTGCTTTGTGCCTAAAATAATCAGGAACGTTACTAAGAACGTTCCTTAAAATCATATTTATCTGGTTGTATTGATTCGGTTGCAGTTGAAAATAAAAATTTCAACGGCTAAGTGCAGTAGCTACACCACTACTTTTTTCTAATGCTTGAGTTTCAATCGCTTGCAAACTAGGGAAAAGAAAATGATTTTCTTCTACATACTGAGCTCCAAAAAGCCCTTTTTCTGCCCAAAAATACCTATCCGTAGTGTGTTCGTTTCTTTTCACCACCAGTAAAGCTGGAGGTACAATACCTAGAGAGGCTATGTAGTTGCGAGCAGCTGTTACTGGCTTACTATCGCCGCTTTCGATATTATAATGAGGAACTAACTCGAGAATTTTGCGTCCTTCTTGCCGACGGCGACTTTTGCGTTTGCGTTTTCTTGCCAACCTAATATACCTCCTATAATTTTACTTAGAGAACTTGTAATCATAGTTACAAAACACGAAAAAATTGTATCGTAATAATCATTAAAAATCAACTACCTTAATGAATATCAGTCTGTTAAAAGTCATGTCTAAACCTAGATAAATCAATTATTAAATTAATTAGATGAAAAAAATTAAGCACAAAAACAACATGCTGGTTTTAAGGTATTAATTTGCTGCATTTTATTGATTTATGAATTCTACTGCTAAAAACTGCCTGTTTAAAAGTCACGATGTCTTATTCTTGTCTTCCTAGTAATGAATTTGCTACCCTGTGTCAGTCTCAAATGGCTTTATTGAGTCGAAGTCTTGGTGCAGTTTGGAGTGCCGTTTATTTAAGAGATGAACTAACTGAAAACCGACCAGCCAAACTATTACCTTTTGCAATTTATCCCCGTAAAGATGATAGTAGTTTGTCAGAATTACCAGGAATTGAATTGCCAGAAAATTGGCAACAATTGACTTCTTCTTTGGCAACCTCTTCTGTTCAATTGCTTCCCCGCAGGCTACTGACAACAGAGCGAGCCAATTCAAGTCAACTAGAAAGAGAGAAAGATGGAGAAAGAAAGCGATTGATTCTGCCTTTGATTTATCAAGATAACGTTATGGGTTTATTGGTTACGGGGCGCAACGATCGCGATTGGCAACCAGAAGAATTAAGCCAAATTGAAGAAATTGTCAGTACTTTAGCGATCGCTCGATTTCTAGAGTTACAATACCATTGGTCTCAAGAACAGCTAGCGATTCAAACAAATTTACGCCGTATAGAACATGACCGTATAGATGATTTATTACATCAATTACGCAATCCTTTAACTGCACTTAAAACTTTTAGTAAACTACTACTTAAACGTTTATTACCAGAATCTCCCCAGCAACCGATTGCCCAAAATATCTTAGTGCAAACCGATCGCTTTGCCGATTTATTACAACAATTTGAAGCTGAAATTAAAAATCAAAAATTAAGTGATTCCCATCTGACTTTGAGTACAACTTCGGTACAGTTATTAGATGAAGCACCAGTAGCTAACAATAACTTTTTATTACCTGAAGCGCGAACTAAATTAAGTTCAGTCAATCTACATAATATTTTAGAATCATTATCAGTTGCTTGTCAGACAATCGCTCAAGAAAAAGGCATTACATATAACTGTTATTTACCTCCAGATCTACCAAATGTAACTGCCGACTTTAAAGCCCTAAGAGAAGTATTAAATAATTTGCTTGACAATGCTTTAAAATACACCCCTTCTGGTGGCAAAGTTGAGATTAACATTCAAACATCTAACAATAACCTGTTGGGTATAGTGATTCAAGATACTGGCTATGGCATTAATCCAGAGGATCGAGAACGTATTTTTGAACGTCATTATCGAGGCAAACAATCTCAAAGCGATATTCCTGGTAGCGGACTGGGTTTGGCGATCGCCAAAGAGTTAATCGAACAGATGCAGGGAAAAATAGAGTTAATTAGTCCCAATAATTTAGGGCAAAATACCGATCTTCCTGGCACTACTTTCATTGTTTGGCTACCCTTAGCCAGTAACTAATAATTAGTCAACCGTGATGAGAAAGCTATATTTTTTAGTTCCTGGAACAACAGCAAGGTTCAGTTGTGGTGGACTGTGGGCAGAATTAAAAACAGTTTCCTTAGCCAGTCAAATTTGTGCCGCAGAAATTGTCACCTATAGGCAACAAGAAACAAAACATCTATTTTTAGAGTCGGTTTTAAAGACTGCTGATTTGTCCGATAGTATTTTTATTCTTAGTTGGGGCTTTGACGTACCAAAATTAATCAACAAGCTTAAAAAACACCAGGCTAATATGGTTTATCATGCCCACAGTGCTGGTTATAAATTTCAATTGCCTCCAAATGTGCCAATTGTTGCCGTCAGTCGCAATACTATGGGTTATTGGGGTCAAAAATCCCCGAATTCACCAATTTACTATCTACCAAATCAGATTGGGACAGAATTTCGTCATTTAAATCAGCCGCGAGATATCGATGTTTTAGTACAAACTCGTAAGTCATCAACCTATTTGCGTCAGCAATTGATTCCTGCTTTGCAATCTCGCTGTCGCCTGGAAATTATAGCTGGTTATGTGGAAGATTTAGCAGGTTTATTTAATCGCAGTCGTATCTATCTCTACGATTCAGCCGAACATTGGGCAACTAGTGGTGTAAGTGAAGGATTTGGCTTACCTCCCCTAGAAGCTTTAGCCTGTGGCTGTCAGGTGTTTTCTAGTGTCAATCACGCCCTGGCTGATTATCTCGATCCTGGATTTAACTGTCACAAAATTGCTAACTATAGTCTCGATTACGATCTCAACAGAATTTTAAACCTACTACCGACAGCAACTAGTTCACCATTACCAGAATCCTTTTTTGCTCCCTATCGTGCCTCTCACCTCCAGGAAAGATTAACAGTTATTTTGACCGAGATTAATACTTTTTTTGATTTGCGTCCGCACTTGCCAGCAGATATTCAAGGCTTAGAACCAGCGCGAATTCAACAACTATGGTTAAGGCAATCTTTAGCCAAATTACAGCAGAAACTGAAAATCGATCGCTAGGTTTACTCTAACCCTTGAAAAAGAAGGTGTTTATTGCTGTAAGAAGGTACCAAAATGTGTTAAAATTTAAAGACAAAATGCGATTATATTGGACTTTATTGGCTAAAAAAAGGAAATTAAACCAATTTATTAGCCATTAATCCAAATTATGGCATATATTTGGAGTTTTTTACTATATGACCACTTCCCAGGAAAGGATCATTCCCACCGATCTGAGTAACGAAATGTCCCGCTCTTACCTAGAATATGCAATGAGCGTAATTGTCGGCAGAGCTTTGCCAGATGCCAGGGATGGTCTAAAACCAGTTCATCGTCGTATCCTCTACGCCATGTATGAGCTTGGACTTACTCCAGATCGTCCATTTCGTAAGTGCGCTCGTGTAGTCGGGGAAGTCTTAGGTAAATATCATCCCCATGGTGATACTGCGGTTTACGATGCCTTGGTGAGAATGGCGCAAGATTTTTCCATGCGTAGTCCTCTAATTAACGGGCATGGGAACTTTGGCTCGATAGATAACGATCCCCCTGCGGCAATGCGTTACACCGAATGTCGCTTGCAGGCGTTGGCAACCGATTCCCTGTTGCGGGATATTGAAGCAGAAACCGTAGATTTTGCCGATAACTTTGATGGTTCTCAACAAGAGCCAGTAGTTTTACCAGCCAGGATACCTCAGTTATTACTCAATGGTTCTTCGGGCATCGCCGTCGGTATGGCGACCAATATTCCCCCCCATAATTTGGGAGAACTAATCGATGGTGTGGTGGAATTAATTAACAACCCAGAGATTAGCGATCTGGAATTGATGCATTATATCAAAGGACCAGATTTTCCTACTGGGGGGCAAATTATCGGTAGAGCGGGAATAAAAGAAGCTTATACCACTGGTAGAGGCTCGATCACTATGCGGGGAGTCGCTGAAATCGAGACTATTCACCAAACAGGTAGAGCCGAAAAAGAAGCCATTATTATTACCCAACTCCCCTATCAAACTAACAAAGCATCTTTAATTGAGAAAATTGCTGACTTAGTTAACGATAAAAAAATTGATGGCATTTCTGACATTCGCGATGAAAGCGATCGCAATGGTATGCGGGTAGTGATCGAACTAAAAAGGGATGCTTATCCTCGCGTAGTTCTCAATAATCTTTACAAACAAACCAGTTTACAGTCTAACTTTGGTGCTAATATGCTGGCATTGGTTAACAGTGAACCGCAGCTGTTAACTATTAAGCGATTTCTTCAGGTATTTATCGACTTCCGTGTCGAAGCCATCACCAGACGCACCCAATATCAACTACGCAAAGCCGAAGAAAGGGATCACCTCTTACAAGGCTTGTTACTCGCTCTAGGTAATATCGATGCCATCATTCAGTTAATTCGTAGTGCAGCTGATACTGCCAGTGCTAGAGAAGAATTAATTAACAACTTTAGCTTTTCTTCCACCCAAGCAGATGCAATTTTGCAAATGCAGTTAAGAAGGTTGACTGCCCTAGAAGCAGAAAAAATTCAGGCAGAACACGAAGATTTACAGCGTCAAATAGCTGATTTTAACGATATTTTAGCTAGAAGAGAGAGAATCGACGAAATTATCACTACTGAAGTTACCGACATTAAAAATGTCCATGCTACACCTCGTCGTACCGAAATTCTGCAAGGAGAAGGAGAATTACTAGATAAGGATTTAATTGCCAACGAACAATCAGTTATTCTCTTGACCCAACAGGGTTATATCAAACGCATGCCTGTCAATGCTTTTGATGCTCAAAGTCGAGCAACTAGAGGCAAAGCTGCCGCGAAAATTAAAGAGAATGATGTGGTCGAACACTTTATGACCTGTTGTGACCATGATACTGTCTTATTCTTTAGCGATCGCGGTGTCGTCTATTCTTTTGATGCCTATCAGATTCCCGCAACTTCTCGTGCCGCTAGGGGAATTCCTATTGTGCAGATGTTGCCAATTTCCCAGACAGAGAAAATTACCTCCATGATTGCAGTGAGCGAGTTTACCGAAGATGAATATCTGGTGATGCTGACTAAAAAAGGTAATATCAAAAAAACTGCTCTTTCTGCCTTTGCGAACATTCGTTCCAATGGTTTAATTGCTATTTCTCTGCAAGAAGAAGATGAATTGCGTTGGGTACGTTTGGCAACGGAAGAAGATAGCGTCATTATTGGTACTCGCCAGGGTAAGGCAATTCACTTTAAAACTGATAATCAACAGCTACGTCCTTTGGGTAGATCTACCAAAGGTGTTAAATCCATGAAGCTTAGAGGTAAAGATGAACTGATTAGCATGGATATTATTCCCGCTCAGATCGTGGCTACCATCGATGCCACAGATGAGGAAGAAGAGGATGAAAATGAAACCTTAGAAGCAGAAGAACTAGTAGCAGAAGATGTAACCAATGGTCCTTGGTTACTCGCCATCACCGAAAAAGGCTATGGTAAACGAGTTCCCATCGCTAAATTCCGTTTGCAAAACCGTGCGGGAATGGGAGTGAGAGCTATGAAGTTTAAATCTTCAGACGATTGCCTAGTAGCAATTGATGTAGTTAACCCTGATGATGAACTCATGATCGTTACCAACCGCGGTATTATGATCCGTCAAGCAGTAGACGCTATTTCCTTACAATCCCGCAATGCCACTGGAGTTAGAGTTCAAAGATTAGATGATGATGATGCTATTTCTGCTGTTGCCTTAATTCCTCCTGCGGATGAAGTTGAAGCAGAAGCAGAATAAGGATATTTAAATTCACGATTAACCCAGGCAAAATTTAAAACAACTAAAATTGAGTCTGGGTTTTTATTGCCCAACTTGCTGTTTAATTCTTTTTTACTTTTTAGCCTATATTTTCGTATAGATAAATGTTGGTTGTGCTATTCCCTGAGTGATAATTAAATTGAGGGGTTATCAAGATTAATAGTGTATGTTAATCTCGTCAAGAGAAACTTTATGAGTCTTTGTTAGTCAATTCGTATCCTCTACAGTTCTACGAAAACCTCTTAACACAGAAGATGTCTGGGATAACCAGAGAGAGGTCAAAATGAGTGACAACTATAATAATTTACAACCATACGGAAATATAATAAGCGCAATTGCATTTATTACTGCGGTTGTAATTGGTGTTATAAATGGCATTAGATATTCTGAGCAAGAGACCATATTCCCAGAACGAAAAACGCCAAATGAAGTAATTGTAGAGCCTACACCTCCTGTGACAGTAAACAAGACCAATGCAACTGTTGCTGGAGAACCAGGAATTAAAAACATTCGTGCTGGTCCTGGTACAGTTTATAGCATTGTCGGCAAGGTTTCCACAGGAAGTAGGGTGAGGACTCTATCTCAAGCCCAAGATAGTGGTGGTTATCTATGGTACAAAATTTATCATCCATCTTCTGGCACTCACGGATGGATGGCGGCACATCTTATTAATGTCGATTAATCTTGATAATAGTCTTACTATAGCAATTCTAAGTTAGAGGAGGTACACCTTGGCTATGACTGGGGAAAGGAAAAAGGGTAAAAGGGAAAAAATTGTACCTCATGAGTCTGAGAACCGAAACATTACTATTGATTATGAAAAAATACTTACTTTTGTTCTGGAATAAGCTTAGTTTTCTCTGTTTAACTTATTTAACGGCTTTAGTAGTTACAGTGCTAGGAATAAGCATTCTAGATAGAATTAAAAAATTACCTGAATTTTCTATACAATCTACATCTCCCAATGCCGATACTTCTTTTACTCCCTTACCTTCTAACACTGAAGAAAATTTACTATTACTTTCTCCAGTACCTCCTCAAAAGCAATTTAATTCTGAGGAAGAGCATCAACAATTTCCTCAACCTTTAAAGAGTCCAGCTAAAGTGGAAACCTATTTGGGTCATTTTCCTTATTCAGAAAACAAACAACAAAATTTAGTCAAGGTAGCTGATTTTTATGGACGAGAAGAATTTCTCGATAAGACAGCAGCAAATGCGTTCAATCGTATGAAATCAGATGCGAAAACAAGTGGGGTAGAGCTAACAATCATTTCTGGATTTCGCCCTATAGCACAGCAAGAGAAATTCTTTCTCAAACAAATTAATAAACGGGGAAGTAAGGAAGCAGCAGCTAGATTTAGTGCGCCTCCAGGTTACAGCGAACATCATACAGGTTATGCACTCGATATAGGAGAGGGAGAAAACATTGATACTTATATTAAATCTGAGTTTGAGTACTCTGAAGCCTACCGTTGGTTAGTCAAAAATGCTCACAAATATGGATTTGAATTATCTTTTCCTAAAAATAATCCTCAAGGAGTAAGCTACGAACCGTGGCATTGGCGTTTTGTTGGTTCACAAAAAGCACAAGATATTTTTAGAATGGCAAGAACATCTTTAAATAACAATACTACTTCTTTACGTAGCTCTGACGGGTCTAAAAACTAAACTCGAATAATTAGACATAGACTACATAGACTTTGGCATATTTATAACTGAAAAGCCCAATTTTTATAGCTATTTTGGAAATTTAATATCAAAAAAGCTATTATTTGTTGGTTAATTATTTGAGTTTTTAATAATATTAATATTGACTATTTTTAGATATTTAAAATATAATTAATTATATTATACCGTCAAAACTCTTAAGTATTTTTTTTAGTTAATCAATTTTAAAAGAATCCATACATTTACTATTTTTATTATTTTTTTATAATCGAATTTCAGTAAGCTTGCGGATGTCATTTGAAATATAATTTTTAAAAATTGTAGTATCGAATCACAAAATATATTTCATTGCTAAATTAGCTTGCTAAAATTTATTTTGTGACCCAAAAAATTGCGGTTTTGCACCCATAAGTTTTTAGACAAATGGTCATAACCGCAAATGTTGATGATTTGTTTTGTAATTCTTATGGCTAATAAAGCTAACATAGGTTCAGCTAAAAAAAAAGCAGACAAGACCCTTTTGTCAGCTAAAGTAAGCAACTCCTATAAGGAAGCTGAAAAAATTGAATGGGCGCAGATTTCTCCAAGTAAAGTAGTAGTGGCAACTGAAGATCGTGCTTGGTTGTATCAACCGCAATCAGCAGAGGATCCCTTTGCTCAACCAATGAAAGTTGTTGGTAATTTTGCTACTACTAAGAGGTTGTTGGATACAGCGATCGCAGCTGCGAAATTTGCTGTTAAGTCTAACGTTAGACCACCAGCACTGACTCTCTCTCGCTGGATCTGGCGATTGGCTGGTGCTTACCATCAGACATCTCCTGTTCCCAATCTAATGAAAGATGCTGCTAAGGGCTTTGCTGCCCATAGCCGTTTTGATTTAGAAAAGTGGGCTTTAGAGAAAGCCGAAGAGGAAAAAGGTCATGATTTACTTGCTTTAAAAGATATCCAGTCTCTTGGATACAATGCCGAGGCAGTAGTAAAGACTCTTGTTCCTCCTGCTGCGGTGGCTTTGATGGATTACTTTACTCGCAGTGTTCAAGATAGGGATCCCATCGATTGTGTGGGCTATACCTACACTATGGAACGTCTGTCTTTGGGCATTGATGAAGATTACATCCAAAAAATAGAAGCCATACTGCCACCCAAGATTAATGCTACTCGCTGTCTGCGGGTGCATAGTTCCATTGGTGCTGATGCAGGACATGTAGACGAAAACGTATCAATGATTGCGGGACTTTCTGCTTCTGAACGGACTCGTATAGCCAGAGCTTGTTACGAAACAGCC
>JAAUYH010151528.1_pt1 | contig 15581 bp, 10 predicted proteins | sample 7278061 | NCBI WGS metagenome assembly JAAUYH01 (sample SAMN14350203, study PRJNA611818) | marine sediment metagenome | isolation source: surface marine sediment (0.6m) | place: French Polynesia: Moorea | collected 2018-08
GAGAGTAAGATCGCGCCGCTTCCACCGCAGGTACCAGAGCAAGTCGTCACCGTGGAACCGCTGCCGGGACGCGTTCCGCCGACGTCGGTTCCCATTGACGCCCCCCTCGACGAGCTGGTCGATCCGGTCGAAGAACCGACTATCGATGACGTGAGCGAGTACGAGCGAGAGGTGTTCTTAGAACTGCAGGCGGAACTCGGCCGATTGCGTGAGTTGTCTACACACGAGGTGTTGGGCGTGGCCCACGATACCAACGTAGAGGTATTGCGTCAGGCGTATTTTGGACTGACCAAACGGTTTCATCCCGATATCTATGCGCGTTATCGCTCTCCAGCGATCATGCACATTGTTCAGGAATTATTTATTCACATAAACAGTGCCTACGATCGCATGCGCGATGCTCTAGTAGCGGCTGGACGAGCAATGGTGGCGGGACCGGCACTCTTTCCCCATAGTGGTTGGCTTGCCAATCTCGACGATATCGATGGCGCTCGCGACGACGATGTGTCCTCGATAGGTAGTTCTCACTCAGGAATGACCAACACGGCTTCGTTTCCTCAGCCTGGCAAGGCCAGTGGCAATGCCGACGCCGTAGCCTCGCCGCACGCTCAGCTCGAGTCCGAAGTGCTCGCCCTGTTGTCGAGTCAGCGCTTCGAAGATGCGCGAGAACGCGTCGCTGGGGCCCTTCACTTCGAACCCCGCGAACGTCGTCTGCGCTCTCTTTATCACGTCATCAGCGGACGCGAGCTCATGGCCAATGGGGAATTTGTGGCCGCTGTCACGCAATTTGAGGCCGCACTGGCACACGATCGCGAATTTGAACCAGCCCGCGAGGCGCTTGCCGAATTGCAGAAACGCGGTCAGCACGGCGGCTTTTTGCCGAGGACGATGCGGTGAGTTTTCGCACCATAGGAATCGATTTTGGCACGACCAACTCGGTAGTGGCGACCGTGGACTTAGATGGCGTGCCTCGGATTCTCACCAGTGAAGAGGGCGAGACCACAACACCATCCATGATTTCGGTCCTCGACCAACAGGGACATCTACAAGTTGCCGTAGGCGCCAGCGCCCGGCAGCTGGCACCCGCACATCCACAAGATTCGATTTTCGCGGTCAAGCGACTTATGGGGCGGCGTTTCGAGGAACCCGATATCCGGCGCCTATCGGTGGCATTGCCCTATCACATTGCCTGTGCCCCCAATGGCGATGCCTGGGTGAATGCGCACGGCATCACAATGTCGCCACCCGAGGTTGCCGGGATGGTACTGCGGCGGCTACGCCAGGTGGCTGAGCGGTTTTTCCGGGAGCCGGTGGGGGAAGCGATTCTTACGGTACCGGCGTATTTTGACAATCAGCAGCGTCAGGCGACCAAGGATGCGGCCGAAATTGCCGGGCTGCAGGTTCGTCGGCTCCTCAACGAGCCCACGGCAGCAGCGTTGGGATACGGGGCCCACCTGGGGGAAAACCGCCGGATCGCGGTATGCGATCTCGGTGGCGGCACGTTTGATGTATCTATCGTCAACGTGGAAGAGGGGGTATTTGAGGTCATTTCGACCCATGGTGACCCCTTTCTCGGCGGCGACGATTTTGACCGGACCGTCGTCGGTCAGCTTGTCGGTGAGGTATGGGCCGATTACGGAATCGACTTGGGAACCGACGCCGGCGTACTGCAAGTACTCAAGGTCGAGGCCCAAGCGGCAAAGCATCATCTGACTGCAGCTAACGAGACGACGCTGGCCCTCGACTCTCTGGGTCAATTGCCGTCGGGCAAGCCACTCATGTTTCGTCGAACTTTGCGCCGTGCAGAGCTGGAGTTTTGGACTGAACCATTGCTCGCCCGATTGGAAACTCCATGTCGGGAAGCGCTAGCGCGTTGCGGTCTAGACGCCAAAGACGTTGATGCCGTGATTTTGGTGGGGGGAATGACGCGAATGCCGGCCGTTCAGCGTAAATTGGGGGATATATTCACTCGTGCACCGCTGAAGGTCGAAAATCCTGAAGAGATCGTCGCGATAGGTGCAGCGATTCAATGCGCCGTTCTCGAAGGCGGCATCGAGGGGATTGTTCTGCTCGATGTGACGTCGCGGGCTCTCTCTCTCCGCGTCGGTGAGGGCGCCTGTCGGGTGGTCATTCCGCGCAATGCAACCATTCCCAGCCGCGCGCATCGCGTTGTTGCCACCAGTGAAGACGGGCAGCGCGAGTTGGGCTTCGATGTGTACGAAGGAGAGTTCAGCGATCCCAATCGCAACCGTCACCTGGGTCGGTTTGTATGCAGCAATCTGCCATCAGCCCCAGCGGGACAGGTCGTGATCTTGGTGGAGTTTACAATCGATGTCGATGGCATCTTGCGAGTATCCACGTCCGAGTTATCCTCCGGTACCCGACCCGAACTGCGTATGGTGGCCACTGCAGGGCTGAGTCGCGCGGAAGTGCGCCGGCTGGCCCAATCACTGGCGCAGACATGACGCGGTGAAAGAAGATAGCGAATGAAATACGCAGTGTTAACGATAGCGCTTTGCACCGCAGCATGCGGCGCGGCGCCGAGTGCGTCTGAGCCGGCAGCGCCCCAAGTGGCCAAATCCACGGCCCAACCGGCGGCCGCCGAAGCTGGTGCAGACCAAGGGGGGAGTCCCGAGGTCGTCGATAAGCTCGCCCAGTCATCCCAATCATCCGACGCAAAAAACGTTTCAGAAACCACCGAATCTGATGAAGCAGAAGTGCAGTTGCCAATTGTGGCGCCGCAGATCTCGCCGGAAACTCAGATTGCCGTCGTCAATCAACCCGAGCAGCTTGTCGATGTGAGTGCGCTGTTGGTGAATGGGAAGGTGACCGTTGTCGATTTTTTTGCCGATTGGTGTGCACCCTGCAAAGTTCTCGACAAGAACCTGGCCACAGCAATCGAAGGCGAAAACCGCGTCATCGTGCGCAAGATCGACGTGACTGTGATTCCCGAACAAGCGACCGTCCACTATGGCATAGACCAACTACCACACGTGCGCATCTACGGACCCGATGGCCGCTTGGTGCACGATTTGATTGGGCCGGATGCCGAGAAAACTCCCGATTTAGTCCGTGACGCCGTACGGCAGTTATGATGGAGACACACGGAGAATCGACGTCCATCGGAGTCCGACTGAGGTGAACGTTCAGCGCTGTTTGACGTGCGGACGGCGTTGGCTTCCCAGCGGTAAAGACGCACTGCGCTCCTCGGAAACGTCGCCTGAGGAGCAACCTCTCGTAGCTCCCTGTGGGCATGTGCAGCCACCGCTCGCGGTCGCTGCGGAGCCCAAGGTGGATCTGCCCACGAGCGTCAACATTCCCGGTTATCGGATCCTTTCGGTACTCGGACGCGGTGGCTTTAGTACCGTGTTCAAGGCCGAGCGGACCTCTCGCGACCGGCGCACAGTGGCCATCAAGGTATTGGCGGCGAGTGCGCCCGAGGCCTCCGCGCGTCTCATCCGTGAGGGCGACGCCCTGGTGGCGGTGGGACCGCCGTACGTGCCGCAATTCTACGAGATCGGCACCCTCGTAGGCGGGCAACCCTACCTGGTTTGCGAATATGTCCCCTATCCCAGCCTTGCGCTGGAATTGGTGAACTGGGGACGTATGAAGTCCGGCATGAGCCTCGATAAATTCTTTGTGCTCGCGGATTGTATTCTGACCGCGCTTGAGGTGACGCATAAGCATAATTTTATTCATTGCGATATCAAACCAGAAAATCTCCTCGTGCGGGAATCTCCGATGGAGGTGCGCCTCATTGATTTCGGCATATCGCAAATCATGGACGATAACGGGGCTTCTCTGGCCAATTCACCCGTTGGCATGGCGCTCGGTACCCCGGACTATATGGCCCCTGAACAGTGTCAGTCTGGCGAGAAGATCGACCAACGCACCGATATATACTCTGCCGGAGTTGTGCTCTACGAGATGCTCACTGGCCAGACGCCGTTTTTTGGCAGCGCCGCTGAAGTCCGAGAAGCCCACGTTGTGCGGCGACCACAGCCGCCGTCACGTCTACAGGAAAGTGCGGCCCCATTTGACGATTTGATTTTGCGTTGTTTGGCGAAGGATCCAAATCGTCGCTGGCCCAATGTGATCATTTTGCGCAATGCATTGGGGCGCGCGGCGCGCAGCAGCGAGCATAGTAGACGGGTGGCCTTGGCCAGCGATGTAGCAGCCAAGAGTGCAGAATTTGCGGTTTCGTCGCAGCAGGCCAAAGCGAGCGCGCGGACTGCAGCGAGGAGCAAGAGCAAATCGCAGAAACCGCCCGTAGGTCTATTGCTCTTCAATGCAGCCGCTGCCACCGGAACGGTGCAGCAGGCACTCAATATTGATGATGGGCACTTAGCCAATGTCATAGGCAGTCGTTGTGTGGCCGTGTTTGTCGCCAAAGGGGGCGACAATCCAGTGGAGCGGGCCTATGCTAGCGCGGGGATGCTGCTGGAGCGGGGATTGACCGACAAGGTCATCGTCGACCGAAGGCGGGTGATGGTTCGAACGCGGCCGGACGGGAGTGTGCGTGTCTTCAGCTCTGGTGTGAGCGATATGGACAACTTCCCCGGTGATGGAGAGCCTGCCGGAGTGCTCTTTACCCGTGACGCCGCCGAAGCTGTGCCGAGTGTGCGGACGGTATCGGTACCGCGGGTCAATCGCGATGAATTGTTCATGCCGGTAGAGGCAGGAGCGGAGCACGTCGGTGGTAAAGGGCTTGCGGGGGACGAGACGATGGGGGCCTCCGATGTCAGTACGGAGACCATCCCACTAATCGGCCGCAGTCAGATTTTCCGCGATCTTCTCGATAGTTCTAGACAGGCGATGACGGCCGGTGTGCCCATGATCGTCACCGTATTTTCCGAGGCCGGCTACGGCAAGAGTTCGTTGGCGGCGGCACTCGCTAGTGAGCTGCGCCGTGCAGCCCCGGTGCTGCGGTTTGTGCAATTGCGCGCCCGTGAGCCGATGAATCGCAGCCGGGATGCCACCCTGCGCGCGCTGATGCAGGCGATTTTAGCTCTGCCTGAAGAGATTCCCAAGGATCAAGGGAAACAATTGCTCATCGAGGCCCTGGGGGATCATGTTGGTAGTTTGACTTGGCCCGCGGCGGCATTGGCCTTGGGTTGGCTCGGGGTGGATTCGCCTGAAGTGAGGCGCTTGGGGGCTGCGCCGTTGGCCCTGCGGTCGGCGGTGACCAGATCTGCCGGGGAAGCACTGCGCCGCATCGCCAGTGAGCGGCCTCTGTGCCTCATTCTCGACGATGTCCACTTTGCCGACGATGCTACGCTCGATGCCCTGGAATACGCCACGTTGGCCGAATTTGAGCTGCCGATCTGGGTTTGTGTGCTGGCTAGGCCCAGTTTTGAGAGCGCACGGCCCAACTGGGGGCGGCGCGCAGGGCGGGCCCGCCGCTTTCACTTGGGTCCACTGGATCGCGAAAGCGCCATGGAATTATGCCGCGTACTACTGCAGCCAGCGGAAAATGTATCGCTGGCGACGCTTGCTCGCATTGTAGAGCAGACCCAGGGCAACCCGCTATTCTTGGTCGAATTGGTGCGCGGAATCAAACAAAATAAACTGATTCGCCGGCAGCATCGCGGCAAGGCTTGGTACTTGGCCACCGACGAGATCGAGAATTTGCATGCGTTGCCGCGTATTGAGTGGTTGGCCGAGCGTGAGTTGGCCGCGCTACCACCAGAACTTGTGGGTCATGCGAGGCTCCTGGCTCAACTCGGTGCCGAATTCTCGGTGGCCGAAATCGAGGGAGTCATGCGTGCGCTCGACTTAGAGGGGTTTGGTGATGCCTTTCCCCTTGATGCAGAAAAGGGAGTCCACCGGTTACTCGATCATGGTCTGCTCGTGGAGCAACCCGGTGGGCGGTGTAGTTTTCGTCATCAGCTCATCCGCGAGCATATTGCTCACACCACTCCGGAGGAGCTGCGCCGGCAAATCCATAATGCGTGTTTTCGCTTTTTTCGCAGTGGCGATGCGTCCGATCCGGAAATCCTGCCACGCCTGGCCCGTCACGCCGCAGAGGGCGGGGATAGCGAAATCGCCGCGGCTATGTATTTGGAGCTAGCTGGCAATGCTGCCAATCGCCACGATTACCTCGACGCCGAGCAGATGTACAGCCGAGCGCTCGAACTCCTCAGTAGGGACGCTTACGAAGCCCGGATGAAGGCCTATAGTGGGCGCGGGATTGTGCGCTCACGCCTGAGCCGTTTCGAAGATGCGGTCAAGGATTTGGAATACGCGCGGACCATCGCCCTGCGCCTTGGTGATGTCGTTCAAGAGATCTCACTCTTACTCGATTTAGCAACTACCTATGATTGGACCCGCGATTATCGCGAATCCAGCAGGTTAGTCGACAAAGCTGAAACGCGCGTGGCCACCCTCGAAAAGCCCCATCCAACCGTTATCGAAGCGCGTATGGCCACGGCTCAAGCGAGAGCCGCGTTCCGGACCCGAGATTGGCACCGGGCAGAGGGACTGTTCGAGCGCGCGATCGCGTTATCAGAACCTCTGGGAGATCAAGGCTACGAAAATCTGGTGATATCTCTATCGCTGTTGGGGGTAGTGACCGTGGCACAGGGAAATATCGAAAACGGTGAAGCGATTTTCGATCGCGTGATATCGCTGTGTGAGGCCCGAGGCGATCGCATGCATCTGGCCAGCGCGTTGAACAATCGCCGTGAGGTTTGGCTCTCGAAGAAAGACGTCGAGCGGGCCGCAATCGATGGCCTGCGCTGTCGCACGATTGGTCGAGAAATTGGTCAATCGGAGATCGAATATGCCAGCTCTCATAATTTAGCAGAAATATACTATTACGCTGGCAATATCGAAGCCGCATGGCCCCATATGCGCCGCGCTGTCGAAATAGAGCCGAGCAATTCGCTCAAACCACTCTCACTCTTGCTACAGGCGCGGCTACTGGCGTTTGCAGAACGCCTCGTCGCTGCGCGGACAGTTCTCATCGGCATCCGGCGTAACCAAGTACACGCCCGCACGAATGCGATCAAGGATGCCCTGTTTTTGGATTCCGAAGAAGTCCTGCTCGATATGGCAGAGCTGGTCTCCTGCTCATCAACCGACGAAGGGCATTGGCGAGCGGTGATCGAGCGCGCCCAGAGGGTGTCTCAGCCCGAAGAGCTGGCTGAGGTGCTTGAAATGAAAGCAATCGTGACCTTACGCCAAGGCAATCGGGTTGCGGCGATGCGACTCTTTGAGCAAGCGTTGCAAATCTGTAAGCGAACGCCCCATCTCATCGAAAACCGTATCCGCGCCCAGTGGGCGCAACTCACGGATGCTATTTAGGGCGCAACGATTGTGTGGTCGTCAAGCGCACATAGGTGCGCTCCCCATCACCGGATTGGCTGTTAGCCATACCGAGCATTTCGGCGGTGACGCATACACCATCGAACATTTGTTGTGGTGCCCACGCACCAATGTCGACGATGGGACCTCCTACAACGTCAGTATGGTTCAGCGCATTTTTTCGCAATGTGGCGTCGTCTATGTGGAGGCAGAGGTTGATGCCGACGCGGGTGCTGGCGAACGAGCGGCTTGAGATGGTGTATTCTAGCTCTGTCGCCAAATCCATGGCCTTGGCCCGCATATTCTGCAGGTTATCTTCCGATACCGGGAGGGCCCCGAGGATGGCATTGCCGGTATTGAACGGGATGGAGAAAGTGTGCTCGGTAAAGATGTGCTCGACGAGGTCGAGGATATTCATCAGGTCGTCGACCACGGCATCGTCGACCTCGCCACCATCGTTGATTCTGGCCTCGACATAGAGACCAATGGCGCGACCGACGTTGAACTGTGAGTGAGAACCAATGGCCTGGCGCAGGCCGTGAATGAACTCCAAGGCAGTTTGGTAGCGCTGGTCAGGTTGTTTTTCCATGGCCTTGCGCACGACCGCATCGAGAGCGGGAGGAACTGGTGCAGTTTGACTCGGTGCCGGTGGCGGTGAGTGGATGTGCATTCGGGTCAGGGCAAGGGCGTCAAAACCCTCAAACGGATGATGGCCAGTGAGCAGACGGTAGAGCAGGGCGCCGAGGGCGTAAATGTCGGTGCGCGCGTCCACGGGCTGGCCACGGATTTGTTCTGGTGCCATCGAATGCGGGGTTCCGAGCACATGGCCCACGGTCGTTTGCATAGAGCCAACGCCAATGCCGCCCAGAAGTTTGGCGATACCAAAATCGAGCAATTTGATTTGCCATTTGGAACCACCCTCGGAAAGTACAATGATGTTACTTGCCTTGATGTCGCGGTGGATAATGCCTGCTTCGTGGGCCATACCCAACGCCTCGGTCACTGGCGCCAAGATATCGAGGGCCTCATTGGGCGAGAACCGACCACGGCTGCGCAATAGTGCCGAAAGATTGGCCCCGTGAAGCAGTTCCATCACGATGTACGGACGTCCGCTATGGGGGAGACGGCCAATGTCGTAGATGCGCACCATTGACGGGTGTTGGATGGCGCGTATGGCCTTGGCCTCTTGGACGAATCGCTGCACCTGCCGAGGCGATTCGGCCAACCCCGGATGCATCACCTTGACCGCGACCTCTTGGTTCGAGCGTCGGTGGCGGGCCGAGTATACAGTACTACATCCTCCCCAGCCGATTTTGCTGCGGATGATGTAGTCGCCAGCAAGCATTCCCGGTTTGAGCGTCATGGCGTTGCCATCTCGTTGGACAGCACCGAGCGAGTCCCGTTCTGTTTCGACAAGGTGGGTTGTTTGCGTATCCGACAATACTTCCTCGATTGTTGGCAGTGGTGCTGGGGCATCATCTTCGTGGGTGTCCACGTCCACATTGGTCTCTGTGTTCGTATGAGAATCGCTTGTGTCCCTAAAGCTGACCACTGATACCTCGGATTGCGGGCGAGAACTTATGCAACCATAGACGGTTTAGTTGTGGGTGGAGGGGTTTCAGACGAAATCCGTCATTTCGGTTATGAGTAAGACGTTACACGAATGTGTACGCCACACTGATTTTACGTTTTGAGGCCTTCGCGTAGTTGGGTTGAGATTCTCAGTATACAGGTAAAATAACAATCTAGTGTAGGCGTTATTTTCCGGTCGGATAAAACTTGGATTCATCTGCTGATGAGGAGGTCGGGGGATTTACGGCGCTAGGCGTTCTATGGTCCAGGTGTCGGAGTTGCGCCGATAGCGCAGACGGTCATGCAAGCGGTCGCCGTGACCTTGCCAAAATTCAATAGTCTGGGGAACGACGCGATAGCCGCCCCAATTATCGGGCCGTACGAGTGTGCTGTCACCAATTTCGCTCTGGAGGGTGCGCACTCTTTCAGCCAGCCATTGGCGATCGGCGATGGGTTGGCTTTGGGGAGACGCCATCGCACTCAAATTGCTGGCGCGGGGTCTAGTGGCAAAGTATGCGTCTGATTCCGCTGCGCTTGTGCGTTCGACAGCCCCGGTAATACGTATTTGTCGATGGAGTGCTTGCCACCAGAAAAGCAAGCTCGCCCGAGGGTTGGCGTCAACTTCGGCGCCCTTTTCACTGTTGTAGTTGCTGTAGAAGACGAAACCGCTCTGATCAAAACTTTTGAGAAGGACGATGCGCGCTGAGGGCATGCCATCAGCCCCGCACGTGGCGAGCGTCATGCCGTTAGCCATGGGAATTTCGGCGGCGACAGCCTCATCGAACCACAGGCGAAACTGCTCAATGGGGCAATCTACAATAGAGTCTCGGTCTAGTGTAGGGCCGCTGTACTCGCGACGAAGCTCGGTGAAAACGGATTCGGTCATGACTTCAGCGTGAGGGAAGTTGGGACCGGTTCAAGTGATAAGCAAATGTATCATCTGAGAGTGGCCGATGTCACGGTAGCATGCACCGTCGCCTGATACAGATACCTACATTTATCAGGCAGCGTAGGGGGCGGATATTTCACTTTCACGCTGCGGCAGTCGTGCAAAACCAGTGGAGTGATACGGGCGCCGTATCGTAAGCGCGGCGGTCATAGGGCCTCGATTTTGTCTTCTACGCCAACTGCGATTTGCTAGAGTAAAGGGATGGTTGGTCCTCATATCGAGCTTGCACGTGCCCTTAGATTGACGGCTGAGCGCCTTCGCGGAGATGTCGGCTATCAATGGGGTCACATGGGAGAGTGCAACTGCGGACACTTGGCGCAGACGATCACCAAGTTGAGCAAAGGCGAGATACATGCGTTCGCCATGGAGCGCATGGGAGATTGGGAGCAGCAGGCGTATGACTACTGCCCCACCAGTGGCTATCGCATTGACGATATCATCACGCTGATGCTCGACAGCGGTATGTCGATCCACGATATCGCTCATTTGGAAAAGCTCTCCGATCCGGAGGTGCTCATGCACTTGCGGCGCAAACGGGCCCAAAAAGGCGACGAGCAGACAGTAAAGAGCCGGCATCTGCGCCGCAACCGCCGTGAAGATGTCGTGTGTTACATGGAGGCATGGGCCGAATTGATCGAAGCCCGATTGAGTGACCGAGCGCATCAGGTATCCGTGGCAGTTGCCGCGTGATCGGACTTGCACTGTTCTTGCGGGACTCGTAACGTCTCGCCCAACATGGAAATCTTCGATGGCCATCGGGCGCTATTCCGCCCCCTGGTTACCCCTGCAGTCGCTATCGGCAATTTCGACGGCGTTCACCTCGGTCACCGGCGGCTCTTGCAGGCAACCGTGGCAGCTGCCGAAAGGCTAGCCGGAGATGCGGTTGTGCTCACCTTCGATCCTCATCCCGCTCAGGTACTTGCACCCGACAAGGCGCCGCCCCGGATCTCCAGTAAGCGGCGAAAAATGGAGCTGCTGGCTGTTCACGGCATCAGTGTCTGTGTTGTCGAGCCCTTTACGCGGGAGTTAGCGTCTCTATCACCCGAGTCGTTTCTGCAAGGGATACTCGTCGATATCTTTGGCGCTCAGCACATCGTCGTTGGGTACGATTTTACCTATGGCCATCGGCGCGCGGGAACAACCGAGAGTTTGCGCGCGTTTGGCGCCGCGCACGGTATTGGCGTCGAAATCATTGACCCTGTGCAGGCCGACAGCGAGGTGGTGTCGAGCACCAGGATTCGCGCACTGGTCCGTGCTGGCGACGTTGCGACTGTGCGGACTCTCCTGGGACGGCACGTGGACATTGATGGTGAGGTGGTTCGCGGTGCCGGTCGTGGACGTCAAATAGGAATTCCCACCGCCAACATACGGCCCGATAGCGATCTCTTGCTCAAAGAAGGGGTGTATGCCGTCTATGTGTGCTTGTTGGATGAACCTGCGTCAGGGGACGCGGTGGATACCGGGCTCAGCCAGCGTTTACTCGGCGTTGCCAATTTGGGCAAAAATCCTACCTTTGTCGATCAAGGAGGGCTGTCATTAGAAGTACACCTTCTTGACTTTGATGCCGATTTGTACGGACGGCCGATGCGAATTTCTTTTGTAGAGCGACTGCGGGGCGAGAAACGCTTCGACGGTCGAGATGCATTGGTTCGGCAAATACAGGCCGACATTGCCCGTGCACGGGAAGTTTTGCCGTGAACGGCCGTGTGAAATTGTGTAGCTAATCAGGGTCACATGGGCTGTGAGGCCGCAAGTGGCCGATGCAATCGTGCCGTATGGATCGCACCCAAGTTGACTGCATTTCTCATCTTTTATACATCTCTTTTGAGAGGACCTCATGAACTTCGAAGGCGCGATGACTGCATTGGTCACGCCTATGCGCGGCGACCAAGTGGACTTTGATGCTCTTGGCACTTTGATCGACGAACAAATCTCTGCTGGCATTGACGGTCTGGTGGCCGTCGGTACCACTGGCGAGTCGGCGACGTTGAGTATGGAAGAACATATCGAGGTGCTGCGATTCTTCATCAAACACGTCGGCGGCCGGGTGCCGGTGATTGCAGGCGCGGGGGGAAATTCCACCGAGGAGGCATTGCGTCTCACCCGTGCCAGTGCGGAGGCCGGCGCTGACGCCACGCTGCAAGTCACGCCCTACTACAATAAACCGACGCAAGAAGGGCTTTACCGCCATTTCATGAAACTTGTGGAACAAGTCGATCTACCGACTGTCCTCTACAATGTTCCCGGACGCACTTCCTGTGATCTATTGCCAGAGACGGTGGCGCGATTGGCAGAGTCGGATCAGGTTGTCGCCATCAAGGAGGCCACCGGTAGCGTGGTGCGAGCGACGCGCATTATCGAGCTTTGCGGCGATAAGGTGTCGGTGCTGTCGGGGGATGATTTCACCGCTTTTCCCCTGTATGCGGTGGGGGCCCGCGGCGTGATCTCAGTGATATCGAACATTATGCCCGGGGTGATGGCCGAAATGTGGGATGCAATTAGCGAGCGAGATTGGGCGCGAGCACAGGCGTTGCACTATCGCATTCAGCCCCTTACCCGATTGCTCTTTGTCGAGAGCAACCCCATACCGGTCAAAGAGGCGCTTTCACTCATGGGAAAAATTCAGCCGGATCTGCGGTTGCCGCTGTGTCGCTGCAGCGGTGAGTTACGTGATCGATTGCGCGTACAACTAAAAGCTGAGGCCCTTATATGACCGCGTTATGTGTCATTGGTCCCACTGGGCGAATGGGACAGATGGTGCTTGAACTGGCGCATGCCGATAAAGACATGACCGTCGTCAGTGCGGTCGTCGAACCAGGCAGCGTTGACGTCGGCCGGGAATTACTCCCTGGGCTTGTGGCCACTGACGACGTGGCTGCGGGATTGGGGCCAGCAGAGGTGTATATCGACTTTTCTGCCCCGGCAGCGACGATTGAGATCGCAGAGCTCGCCCGGGAGCGTGCCGTCGCCGGGATTGTCGGCACAACGGGCTTGGGAGAGGATGGCCATGCCGCATTGGACGCGCTCGCTGAGCGTGCGCCCGTGGTATGGGCGGCGAATTTCTCCCTCGGAGTCAACGTGCTTTTGGGACTCGCAGAACGCGCCGCGCAGGCGCTCGGCCCTGAGTTCGACCTGGAAGTTGTCGAGTTACATCACCGCCATAAACGCGACGCGCCGTCGGGAACGGCTTTGGTATTGGCGGATGCTTTGAGTCGTGGCCGACGGCGCGGTAGTACGAGCGGAGCGTATTCGTCATCAGCTAGCGGGCACGGATCGTCACTGCAGACGTCGTATGCTGCAGGCGATGGCCCTATGCCATATCGCTACGGTCGCGAAGGCGAGACTGGGCCGCGACGCAATGACGAGATTGGTGTCTTTGCTGTGCGCGGCGGCGAGGTGATCGGAGAACATACCGCGTATTTCTTGGGCCAACACGAGCGCGTCGAAATTACTCATCGAGCTAGTTCGCGGGCGGTGTTTGCCAGTGGTGCGCTTCGAGCTGCGCGCTGGACGGTGGGCAAATCTCCCGGCAAGTATACGATGCGCGACGTGTTGGGCCTTTGACGGCACAGCCGGCTGCCGGGCGAATCAGGCGTCGGTACCGGGCTCTTTCTCGGGATTGTCTCCCTGCTGCGCATCGGAGCCCGCCTCCGCCTCGTCCGCTTCGTCTACGTCAATAGATGCGTCCGCTTCCATAGCCTCCGCGGCCTCCTTTGCCATGGGCGGGATGGCCATGATTTGCGTCGCTTCGTCCTCGCCGCTATCCGCTCCCTGGTCGCTTGGGGTCGGTGGGGGCGGGACGGTTTCACCTGAGCGGTCGGTCGTCGTACGTGCGGCCACCGTCGCACGACTGCTCTTCATACGTCGCTCGGCTTCGAGTTCGGCGATGCGGTGTTCACTATAAGCGCGAGCTTTTTGCGCTGATTCGAGCTCCGACTCCAGTAGCGAGCATCGTTTTTCGCAATGGTTTAATTGATCGCGTAGATGGGCGGCCATAGATGAGGCGTCTTCGATGGCTTTGGCCATGTTGAGCTGAGCGATGCGTCGAGCCTCGGCAGCATGAACGTCGGATTGTTCGCGATTGTTGTCGATGAGTTTTTGCAGTTCGGCCACTCGTCGAGAGGCAGCTTCGTATTTGGCCTCAGTGTCGTTCCATTGTCGGGTCATGCGACCCAGCTTGTGTTCCGCTTGGGCCAACTGGGCGCGCAAGGCTGCAATGGTTTTGTCACGATCTGCAATCGTGTCTTCGGCGCTCGCTTGCGACTCGTCGCTCTGACCGGCCTCCTCGACTCCTTTGGCTGGGGTATCCTCCCCTTCCTGCTCCGACGGAGGGCTGAGGTCTTCGCCATTGGCGATGCGGGCCCGCATTGCCTCACCCTCGGCAACCGATGCGCGAGAGCGCCAATTGCTGAGTTCTTGGCGCAGCGCCGTCGTCTGTTCCTCAAGCGATGCGCGTGCTTTTTCTGCGGTCTCGGCCCGTTCCCACACCTGATGGAACTCTTCGCGTAGCTCGTCGCTGTAGGCGCGCTGCTCGGAGAGTTCTTGCTCCAGGGTCCGTGTGAGCTCGGCATGAGAATGCAGCGCGGCGGCAATTTGTGTGCTGACAGTGCCATCTTCGAGATCGGCATTGCCTTGTGCAGACACGTCCGCGCCGTTGAGGAGTCTCGTTCTGGCGCCGTTGGTCCCTATGGCTGCGAGGGATTGCGAACGATCATCGAGACTCCGTCCCAATGTCTCTACACCCCAACGCGATGGAAGCTGCACGATCGTGCAAGGACGCGGAGTCTGTTTGGGACCACCACAAATGGCGAGGTAGTCCGTGACTTCTGTGTTTGGAGTTCGCGCCCATTCGAGTAATGACGTGTCGAGTTCGACGTCGATGATTTCGCTGGTCGCGTACTCGACGAGACTCATGGCTACCAGGGGGGATTGCGCCACCATGCGTACTGGGGAGAATCCCGAGCGCAAGGTGTCGCCAATATCGTGGTAGGACGCCCCCGACACACCGGGGGCGCGGTCGGCGCTGACGACGTTGACGATGAGGTGACCGTTGGGGGTGAGGGTGCGGCGCAACTCGCCGAGAACGGCCGGGCGATCGAGGATGTTGGTGCCATCGGGAACGATGATGCAGTCGAACATGTCATCGCCGAGCTCGAGTGAGCCCAGACGTTCGTGGCGAAAGACGAGATTCGGCAACTGAAACCGTCGCCGGGCCTGTCCGATGTGTTCAGCCGAATGATCGATGCCGACAACGCGCGCCGCGCCACACTCGATGAGAAATCGCGCTCCGTCCCCGACGCCACATTGAACTTCGAGTACACGTTTGCCGGCGATCAAGTCGGCTACGTAGAGATAAGAAGGCAGCCTGCGCAGCCAGCTGGCTAGGTCTTGGTGATTCATTTGACGATCGCCCATGAGAAGTGCCCTCTTATACACTCTCAGGCCGCTGGCGCCCAGATATGGACGGCCAGATATGGGTGACCGAATACAGATGACCGGGTATAGACAGACGAGCCGTTCTCAATAGCGCTTGATGTGAAATCCACTTTCGCCTGTTTGGAGAGGGATCGTGTCCACGTCAACCCGATCGACTCGCGCTGCGGGCGGGCCCTGCCGGCACCAGCGGACCAACGCTTCGATGGCGGTTTGTTCACCTTCCGCTTCGAGGATTACCGCACCATCAGGCGTGTTACTCACCCATCCTTGCAGTCCAAGGACGACGGCTTGCTCTTGAGTCGAGGCTCGATAGAAGACC
>JAAUYH010040830.1_pt1 | contig 15580 bp, 10 predicted proteins | sample 7278061 | NCBI WGS metagenome assembly JAAUYH01 (sample SAMN14350203, study PRJNA611818) | marine sediment metagenome | isolation source: surface marine sediment (0.6m) | place: French Polynesia: Moorea | collected 2018-08
CTTTCCTTTACCCCGCCACTCGCACCACGACTTGCTCGCCATATCCGTTGCGATTCAGTCCCTACTCTGTACTGAGTATCGCCACTGGTCGTCTATTGACCACTTTGCTATACCTCACCTCGCGCGCGCCGCCTAGCTCGTGCTGCTTTGCAAGCCGCCGAGTTGCTTCCCACGCGCGATTCGCCTGACGCCAACTGCGCTCGCTCCTGCGCGTACTGGCTCTGCGTTTTCGCGCCCCAACAATCCTCAACTCGCGCGCGCTCAACTGATTTGAAATGGGTCGCACTCTTCAATTCGTAGCCGCCGCGGCTGCTCTTGTCGCTATTGTCAATGCAGCGACTCTAGTTTACAAGGATCCCGCTGACGGAAAAGATTATCCCGACATCCCTACTCGCGTCGTGTTGCATAGCGCCGGCGTCGTTGAAACTGTTTCCGTATTTTACAAGGGCGGTGGCTCGGTCCAAGATGTCGCAATTACTAACCCTACTGACGGTGCTCTTTCCCTATTCCGTGCCGGCGAAGTCATCAAGTCGACGGCTGGCGGATACACTAATGTAACCTGCACTTTTACTGGCACGAACAATGTTGGCCGAGAAGGTTACAAAGTTAAAATTACAGACAATGCCGGTGGGTCCGCTGAAATCAGTGGTACCCTGGTGATGGCTGGTATTGTCATCATGGATGACACTGGCAAGGTTGTGTCTGGTGATGAAGGTGCGGGCGTCACCGTTGAAGCGTCTCGCTCCTACACCTACAAGGTGAAGGCCATCGACACGAGCGGCAATGCTATGGATGCGTCTGGCTCCACTATTTCGTACCAAGAAAAGACTGGTACCTATATGGAAGTAGTGGATAAGGCGAAGACCGGCTTTGGTGCTGATTCCCTCACGTTGGCTATGGCCAACGGTCGCTACGGGTCCGGTAGCTTCCAGCTGACGATCGAGAACTCGGCAATCAGTTATGGAGGTGAAATTTATGAAACCGTGTTGTTCTGCACACAACCTATTCCGGCCACCATTCCGTGCTATGCTCGCGGAGGTACCTACAAGCTTGGCAAGGACGGTTCAGTGAAGATTCCGATGTACAATCTTCTGACCCCGCCGCAGAAAAAGGCTGTTGCTCAAATTGGCATGACCGTCGGCTCGTCTGACGTTGTGGACTATGAGAAGACTGCCTCCGATATGAAGGTCCCCACCCAGATGGTTGTCTTCAATCCGCCAGCGACCGGTAGGGCTAGAATTACTTGCGATGGGGCTGAAGCAGGGACTTCGGGAGGGGATGTTATCATCACTGGTACTCTCCCTGAAGCACCGGAAGAATCAACCGAACTTGCAACCAGTTACACCCGGTCTCTAGACCACAAGACGGGCTATGACATTATTAGTGCGAAGGCCACGTTCGTCAACTCATCCCCGAAATTGCTAACATGGGCGAAGGCAAAACTTTTGCTGAAAGTTATGTGCGATGAAATGCCAGGTGAATCATGCACACTCGAGAAGGTTGTGCAAGGTTCCGCTGTTTGCTCGGTTTCCGGATTGTGCCCTGCTGGTGAATCCAAGTCTTGCATGAGCAAGCTTACAACATGCTTCGGCTCCGGTGTGTGCCAAGCGCGAGTCGGTGAGACGAAGGACACGTTGATCTGGGATGACATGCAAGTGACGAAGAATTCAGTGCTCGGTACGACCGGCAGTGTTGCCGCCGGAGGCGCCGCCCTTGCGACATGGACTATTATTCTCATAGCCGTGGTCGGTGCATTCGCGATTATTTTGCTGATCATGCTCGCATTATGGGCAGTGTATCGCCGAAACGCGGAGCAGTCGGAGTCGGATTATTCAAGCTCTGGACCTCTTGGAGTGCCGGACCCATCCGACCTTTTGTACGAGCAGTCGATTGTTCGCGATATCTACGGACGTGGCGACTTCCCTGAAGGAGGACCGACTGCCGCGGCGGCGGCGGAGCGCGCTCGCGAAGCGGATATGCGAGAGGAATTCCCGCGACCGCCATCCTCTTCGGGCGTGTCGCGCGGAGCGCAAACTGACGATGCGTCGTCGACTTACTCTGTGTAATATGATAGTTGAGCGAACGTTTTCGAAAACTTATGAATCTGTAGCAGACCCACCTCACGCTCAATAATTGCTGCTACAAACCACCTTAACCATATCTGTATCGTCGCCCATTTTTTTGTTCGTGACAGACGCCGTATATTGTCGTCCCTGCCTGAGTTCATAAGCTTTCGCGGATGGTAATTTCGCTGTGCACTTTGATCGGTCCGCTCGTACTTACCGCAGTTACGCCGTAGCGAGATATGCGCGACCTTTCTGCGCTGTCGAATATGAATCAGATGTCTAAACAGTTGTAACGGATCCAGTTTCGGGATCTTTTGCAGCCACCCACCTTTAACTATCTCTCTTTTGTATGTTGATGATCCTCTCTCCCTTTTCTGCACTAGTGTTAGCAAAGTAATGTAGCTTTTTTTGTTAATGTAAAATTGGGATGTTCTACGTGCTGGTCAATGCGGGAGGTGTACGGGGTGTGTCTGGGAATGGAAATCTGGTTTGTTTCTGCAGCAGATTGGGATTGCAATGCACCCAGGTGGTTGTACCACACAGCGAACTGTCCTGGGTGAAAGTCGTGCGATGACGAAATCCTGGTACCGATTTTTATCTCATCTATATGGTGATGATTGTAGGGATGGCGCTAGTGGTACATCCGCGCCAGCTTGCCATCTTGCCACCTTCATACGAACCGAAAACAAACTGGATATGTTGTGCGGATTGCGTTGTCGGCGTTTTATTACAAGTTGGAGGCGATGTCGATGGGAGTAATACATTATCCTAAATACTGAGTGGTCACCATTGATCGTTTTGAGTATGGTGGTTGGTTGTAGAGAAACAAGAAACAAGTAATCGATGAAGGCGAGATTGAAAAAATAGGGGAGAACATAAAAAAGAAAGACGAAAGAGAAGTTAAGTTGGCAGCTGGGCGCAAGTGATATCGGGTCATGCATGGCACGCGATGCAATCGTGGGCGAGACGCTTCGCGACGAACCGAAACATGGAAATGATCAACACGCGCATTCACAGCTCATTGCACGCATCGCGTCAGGATGACTGACCGTTCGAACGAGCGCCTTCAATCATGGACTCGAAAGAGAACAAAACCTCGGCCCCGCTTCTACACTTCTGTACAGCACCGGGTATAGGGTTGAAATGTTTGGAATCACCGCCATTTGGCTATTGTGAACACAGGCAAATCGTGTCGACTGTGTCGCCTTTACCAAACTTTTCTCATGAACTGATGGCACCCATATCATTTCCGTACCACAACTGCGGCTGTGTTCGCCCCGAGTCAATAACAATAATAGCAACAGCTGGACCGGCCAACTGGCGTGTCTACCTGTTCGGCGGTTTCTCATAGTGATGCTGAGTTGTGATTACGGAGACAAAGCAGAGCGCAGCGGCAGCGTCAACAGTAGCAGGATAGGAGTCACATCATTACAGGGAAGTGAGTCTACTACGATTGTCGTTGGAAATGGATAAAATTGCGAGGGTTCCAGTGAAATAATTGGATACCGACTGGCTGATGCTGTTGACAGGCGGGCGGCGGGTTGGGCGGCGGCCCAGCGGACATTCCAATGCTGCAGTGCCAAGTGCGAAAAGGTGGCAAGCTCCTACTCTACTCGACTGGCAGCAGCCAATTTTGTTGACATGCGTGTACAGTACTCTGTGCATCTCTGGTGCACTGCTTTCAGAGGCTGCTCTAAAATCGTAGGTTTACAGAAACTGCGACACACTAACGTCCGATTGATCAAGTCGATGCTCCGATCCAAAGCGTGGTCGTTGCTGTCGATTCCTATGTTCGACTCATATCAACTGAAATCTTAAACTGTGGTGAGACGATGATATGGCTACAGTACAGTACAGGGCAGTCGATCAGTAAAATTGAGTTGCGTTAGTGGGTGGGTGATAGAGCGAAAGAATGAAACCAACGGACGTCGTAGATATAGCACAGTACAGTACAGGGTACAGTCCAGCGGTAAAGATTGGGAAAAAAAGCACGCACGACAACAAGCTGGACAACACACCAAGGGAATTTGGACGTGACAAGGTGGTCAAGCGAGAATTCAAAATTGAAGAGATGATAGAGACTGGAGCGTATTAAGGGGCGGATAGGTTGGGTGTGTGCACTGGCCTCATGATGATGAAATGAAAAGTGTATGAACATAGTGCGTTACGTGAGTACACTACCGCAGTTAGTGCACTGCTCATGAATGCCCACGTCACCCATCCATCCAGCACAACCTATTGCTTCACTTTCGTTCTTATTTCTACGCAATATTTGCTTCGACCCATAATTTATGTCCACGTGCTTTCGCCACTCCTTTACTCGACTGCACATTGGATCCTTCGAACTTTGACGACCCCGTGGTAGTATCTGCAGCTGGTGCTGCTACTGCAGCACTACAATCCCTTTTGTCATGTATTGGCTGTACTGTATGTTTCTCCAAAACAAATAATGAAATGTTGCTCGGAATTGATGAGAGAACAAGTAAGAGCGTGGGCAGGCATTGTTTTGTACAGTTTCAGGGAAACTCAAACCTAATTCAAGGTATGAACAACGTTTGTCGTGGTGTCGTGACAGGTACTGTACTGTCCTGTATACAGTACAACGACGACGACTGTAATCAGAGCGTGCGCGAATTAGATTTGTACTGTACTATGCCGCACTCACTCAATTTGTTTGGGAATGGGTTGCTGTGCGTGTGTATTTGAGTGTCAGGTTGTCAGCGTTTCCTTCCAACCAACTGTCAGTGGTGACTGACGTTATTTATTAGATTTCTTCACTCTTTAGTGCACTGTTTTGAATTTGATTCTTCCGCAATCTATTCCCTAATCCCTATTCCAATCAATCCGATTTTCTCCAATCCCTTTCGTTGACCTCAACATACATATGCCAATCGACTCAACCGCGCCACCCATCTCCCACCCTCCGACCGTTTCTTCACCAACAACCTCACTCGCACCGCGGACTCATTGCTTGACTGGAACGGATTGCATGCCATTGATCAACGCAGTACTGTACCGTATTGCGGGCGTGGATGGGGAGCGAGATAATGGTTGGCGCACCATGTGAACAAACGCTGACGATGGCAATGCTAATCTCTGTACAGTAGCGCAACTGCGCAATTGGTTTACAAATGCATAAGGGCTGCCGTCATCTTTTGGATCTTCAATCCCTACTTTTGTCCATGAGCACCATTTCTGGAGCGCACTATGCGCTTCTGGTTCGTCTGTTTCGTTCGTTGCGATAGCCTTCTTCATCCTTTTCTACCAGCGTTCCGTGATCGTTCCCCTCCTCGTCGATCGAGTTGTTGCACTCATTCGCCTCACCTCGCTTCGCCTCTACCGAACTCACTTATCTTGTACCGTACATTGCAATACCCCGTCCGGAACGTGACAGCTGATACGAAATTTGCTTACGTTTCTCTACCAAAATTTCAGTCAGCCTTATCCCTCTCTATTCTGCTACTACCTACAGTACTATTTCATCCCCTCATCTATTTCTACTTGCTGCGACCGTTAGCTTTTCCCACTCGGATATTGTTCAACTTGAACATTGTATCGAGGTTAGGCGGCGCCAGCGGTTGTCTTCCACCGATTTGTGTCAAAATAATACTCGAATACGGTGCCATCTTGTATTCTCCTGACGCAAGTGGTTTCTCACTCGGCGTTGGGTTAATGTCTCGCGGTGGTTCGAGATTTGTATCAACAACACGATGCCAAGTGCCACGAGCTGGTGGTAGTCGCACTGTGTACTCATTCGGTCCCGCGTTGAACGCCACATAAACATCATCTGCCGAATGCAACACGAACGCAATAAAATTGTATCCAGAGTTCCAATCCATCTCATGCGGTTTTGCTCCATGCCACGTGATGTGTGATGGCGTGAGAAAGTGGTCTCGTCGTAGTGCACTTGAGGTTTGCCGGAAATGTGTCAACAATGCTGTGAATCGAACGAGCCCTTTTCCTGCCTCCCCTTTACTCGCCGCATCCCACGAGAACCACGACAATTCACTGTCTTGACACCACCCATTATTATTCCCGCGTCGAGTAAGTCCATACTCGTCGCCCATGCTCAACATTGGCGTTCCATTCGAAACCAAAACCGCCACAAACATATTTCGCACTTGGCGTCTGCGCAACGCCTCCACACCAGGATCTTTCGTCTCTCCCTCAATTCCGCAGTTCCATGAGTCATTGTGATTCTCACCATCTCGATTATCTTCTCCATTGTCCACATTCCGCTTGCTGTTATACGACACCATATCACGAAGCGAGAAGCCATCGTGTGCCGTAACAAAGTTGATGGAATGATGCGGTTTGCGTCCATCTCCGTTGTATAAATCCTCCGATCCGCACAATCGAGTTGCGAAATCGCTCAATACTCCGGTGTCGCCCTTAATGAATCGACGAACGCAATCACGAAACTTGCCGTTCCACTCCGCCCATGCACCGAAATGTGGAAATGTACCAACCTGGTACAAACCGCCACAATCCCAGGGCTCGGCTATCAACTTGACATCCCTCATTGTTGCATCTTTCGTCATCCTTTCTACCACTGGCGGACGCTCCATCGGATTACCGAGAGTATCGCGACATAGAACACTGGCCAAATCGAAACGAAACCCGTCAACGCGCATTTCATGAGTCCAGTAGCGCAAACTATCGACTATCATGTCTTGCACTATTGGGTTGTTGCTGTTCACGGTGTTGCCGCAGCCGCTGTGGTTGGCGAAGCGTTTACCATCATCATGCAAAATGTAGTAGGTGAATGGTGCCAACGTTTTCATGCCATAGTGACCGGGACCGACATAATCGAACGCCATCTCGGCGGTGTGGTTGTACACCACATCGAGAATGACCTCGATTCGTGCGCGATGCAGTTCGCGCACCATGTACTTGAACTCACGCACCACATCTTCGGGCGCGCTTCCATCGCGACCGAAGCGATTCATCGGCGCGAAAAATGCCACAGTTGAATAACCCCAGTACTGACTGAGTGGTTTACCGGTTGATGGGTTAATGTGACTCCATTCGCGTTCATTGAACTCCATGACTGGCAGTAACTCGACACAGTTCACACCCAGGCTTTTCAGGTATGGAATCCTCTGCACGATTCCCGCAAACGTTGCGGGTGCGTTCGGGTCGTCTCCATCGGCCGCGGGCGATAATTTGGAAAACCCACGCACATGCATCTCGTAAATCACGAGCTTGTGCCATGGAATTTTCGGTTTCGGAACGTCCTCCCAGTCGAAGGAAAGTGCGGAGGGAGAGGTTGGCACAAGCGCACGCGGTGAATAATCAGGAAGTGTGCGGTTATTGAAAGTGGAGGCACCTACAGCGGAATCGATAAGGCGAGCATATGGGTCGAGACATTCGTTAGATATCCAGCGCGGATCTTTCGAAGCACCGATACGCCAAAGGTAAGCAAGGCCGGCGGGAGCGGGACAAACCTCACAATGCCATACATGGCCAGTGCGATGAAACGCAGGGATGAGCTTGAGTTGGGCTTTTGTTCTCTTCGAGCCTCGTTCGAATAGAAGCAAGGTCACGTTGATGTCTTCGCGGGCGTAAATCGCGAAATTAACACCACGTTCAGTATAAGACACACCGAGAGGTAATGGTGCACCATGGTGGAGAGCGAAGGAGTTGTCCGCCTCCATCCTGCAGATTCCCAGAGCGCATCCCATTCGAGGTTGTGGGTTTAAGACCATGTTGGTGCTGAAATCTAATTGGATGGAGTGACTTCAACAGATTTGGTCGGTTAGAATGGAAACCTGGACACGAAGCCCTTTCATGTTCCGCTGCCCAATGCAGTTTCTGATTCAGTAAAAATTACTACGTACTAGGTCAAGGGAATCCATCATTAGAAATTTGAACTGCTTGCTTGTTTCCGAGAAGACACTGAGAGAGTGAACCTCCGCCATAAATAAATACATACATACATATGGACACGTATGGGGGCACTCTACATTTCGGACTAGGTGCCCACGAAAATGGGACTGAGTTGCAAACACTAGCTCGTTAGACTCCTCTTTCATAGGTGAACATAATAGTAACAATAGTTTAGGGCAACGTCACAATTTTAATTGAGTAGTATGCGTTTATCTAGTTTCGCCCACTTTTGTCGAGCGACATAAATTTACAGACACATAGAAAGACGCATTGTTCTCGGCGTGGGGATGGACATGACCTAAATCATCAAGTTGAAGTGCGCTACGGGATGTGTGAACAACGCTTGGCTGTACTTGGTTTAACTTGCTTTGCTGTTCGGTGCTTGATCCGAGTGTCGAATGAGCACACTACAAAAAGTATGGATGACTGTTCGTTGTACCTAGAGCTATCTGTGAGGTAAGAATAGCAGTAGATACACATTTTCAGATAACTGCAATAGAATGATGTCAGATAAATAATGTTTGCAATAGTTCGCCCTTTCTTTATCGTTTTAGCACAAATCGGCTGAGCATCGAAGACGTTTATGAGTCTGCATGGGATCAGTGCTCTCAACAGATCTCATTTACATTCTTTTAAGGTATGATTCATGAAAATGCTGAAGAACAAAACGAAATTTTCGCAGGGATTCTTTGACGATTATCTGCCTCGTGTAATAAATTTGGATGATAAACAAAACATATAGCATTTGCTAAGTGAGAGAAACAAAGACGGGCGCTATTCTCCAGGTGATTGGCCCAAGAAATTGAGTGAATCCAAGTGAGAAAATTTTGTCATGTTTCTCAATACTACTAACCACCAGTATGATGATACAGCAAATTTGTGAGTATTAGTATTAGCACTACTATTAGTTGATCACACTCTATATATTATAAATTGGATTAGTACCACAGATATTTCAAATGACTTGTGGAATCAAGGATGTGATTGATTACGCGCATCCAGTTGTACAAGACACATGGAAGCATATAAGTCAACTAGAAAAGCAATGGAAAGAAATTTAAAATTCAAGAGCCAAAGAATCTAAGAATAGGATTGAGTCTGTCAAGGAACTCTTGAGTATTATAGCAAAAAAGAGTTCTGGAATGGCAGAAGAAAAGCTGAAATCGCGTTCAGATATTTTGCTGCATCTGTAGTACAGTATATTCGAATTGCATCAACTATTCGAATTCTCAGGAGCTCGATGAAATAAAGTTTCCACATGAACATTAAGATCTTTTGACATTACAGCACTTAAACCACGTAGCTGAGAAAATACTAGAGGAGCTGAAAGGAAGTGTTTTTGACTGCGATACTATTAAAGACAGAATGAAAGGAAAGCTTGCATCCATAAGATCTCCAGGTAATATTCCATTCATGCAAGTATATTCTGATGAAACGAGAAAACTATCATTCAGGCGAGGATTTGAATATGCTATCGGTCCTACTGTTTCGGAATCCGAAACAAGAAGGATTAAAACTGCAAAGGAAGGGTTATCTGAACCACCTACTTGAGTATTTCAGAACGGCGTATCACAATCTGGTCACTTGTACCAAAAAGGACTTTCTAACATAACCAAGGACGAAAAATTCCGAGAGAAATTATTGCTTGACAAGTACATCATATGGAGTCATGTGTCATTGGTAGACATCAGTACATCTGGGAAAATCTTGTATGAAATGGATATAATTGATGCACTATTCGAAATAGATCCCAAAAAAATATTTCGTCAAATCGAATAAATTAGAAAAAATAGCTGGCAAGAAGCGATTGAAGTGGGAAAGAAAAAAAGGAAAATGGCGGTAGCAATGGTTTCCATTTTTTGCTAGAAGATATTCTAATTTCGTATTTCTCTTTTTGTTTGTTTAAGTCATCTGTATCACAAGAATGGAATCAATGAGAATGCATGAAGCCCACTCATCAAGCTATAAATAGCACGGAACGTAACTTATGTAACTACTGCCGATTTTTGGCTAAATCAGAAACGTGGTGCAATGAGCGGATACTTAAATATACAAATTTTGCAGATGAATCGAAATCTGAAGACACAATGTGTATTGGCTTCTGTTTCAGAACGATGCTTGAAGGGGGTTATGGTTCGCAGGAGGTAATGAATGGAGCAAAGAATCTGTTACTTCTCGGATTGGTTCGAGGGATAGTTGCGCTCTCTGAGTATATAACGGAGAAGAATAAATATCAAACTTGCTTATCAGCAAGCACAGGAGATGGAACGGCAACTAGAAGAAAACTCGTTTTCTCTATTTTCGATAAAGAATCGATTTTTCGGAGAAATTTTCTATTTGGAGAGAGATCAATCCCAGAATGCAGTCACTTCGGTGTTGTTCCAGTGAATAGAGAAATGAAGCATCCACTCTTTATTGGAGCTGCAAACAAAAGTATTACAATCAAATCAAAGTTTCTTTTGGAATTCACGATTCTATGCTCGTCTGGATTGGCAGCCATTATCGGCTATAAGATTCCAATGGCTATTCAACAGAGATCTAAAAATAATTTGAGTGAATTTTTCGGAGACCTTGCAACCGTAATTTCTGTTATAGCTGGACTTGTACTATTACTAACGAAATTCATCTGCAAAAAGTGGGAAATAGTAGAAATGCTGTCTTTTAAAAGAACTGCATGTCGACTTTCTGAACTTTCTTCATCAATATCAGGTGGAAAATCAGAGGCTACAAAACGCTGTTGCGCAATAGACCAACCTGAAAAGGTTTTATCTCAGTGGATGTCCTGGACATTCACTCATGAAGGGATGGAGAGTTTGAAATTGATCAAATAATCGAAGTTGAGGACTTAAAAAGCGCTGAGATGCTTTTTGGAGTTGATTACTACGGGAGGCCTATAGTTTCTGACCCACACGGAAAAATCAGAAAACTACAATTCCCAGATGACCCTCAGAATATGGATATCTTACACGTTGGAGATGAATATGAGTTGAAATCGAGTTTCTTTACAAAGTATCAATAGAAAACCTTTAGGATCGCGATATACTTTAGATAGTGTATTTTCAGGCTAGTCTTTCTATTGATTTTCGTTGGATAACAAAATCAAGAAAGCTTGTCTGCGACTATACATACATAAAAAACTCAATGTTGAAGTTCAGGTACGGCAAAATCTAATGAAGCATTGGATTTTACCAGTCCATTCATTAATCGAAGACTCTGAAACGTTGATACATTTCAAAATCTTGATTTTTGAAAATTATGCATGGGCGATGAAAAATATCAAAATGCTGTTATAACTGATGGCTATTTGAGAAAGTGTCATACAAATAGTCAAAATCAGCCATTCTCATCCAGTCGACCTGCGGGAATATTTAAGAAATCTATAAAGAAGAGTGGGGCCGTTTGGGGTCAGATATTTGGATTTGAAGGTGTAGAAGTGATGATCTCTACAGATCAAATTGCTAGTTCCGTTCTTGATTTTGAATCTGTTATTTGGAATCATAAAATTTGAAGAATGGAACATTTTTTGTAGGAGGACTATTCCTTAGCCTAGGTCCACCGACGTTTGCCAACATGCAAGACACTATAGTCGAAGGTGTTGTGTATCTCGTGCTTTCACCATTTATGTCCTATAGATATTTCTGCCTACTTTCTCGCGATAACTATGAAATTTCGCTAGATAATTAACATTGGAATAGGTCCTGGTGTTACATCAGCCTATTAAGAACTCAGTATTTCTTGATGATTTATTTGCGCTGTATTTCTAACAATCAGAAATTACTTCTTTTATCGCCACCATCTGTTAAACGCGTCGGACTCAATGTAAAGATTCTAAAACAACTCAACCGTCGTCGTAATTAATCTAGCTCCCAACATGTATGCAGTCTAATACTTCGCAAGCGAAGATGGATCTGGTGCTGTTTTCTTAATATTCAGCAACCACAACACGAGTAAGACACTGTACAAATTTTCAGACGCGTCACGAATGAGTTTACTCTAGAGTGCACTAACGTAACTACCATTTCGTCCTACACAATGAGTAATGAAGCTTAATCCTGCGAAAAGAAAGCCAAAAACTGTGCAGTTTCGGAAACAGCCAATGATTCCTATGTGGAATCTTGAACCGGACCGTAAAGAGATAGTGAAATATCTTACAAATAAGGCAAATGAGATTAACAAGTACTACGCAGGGTTTAGTTCAAACGCTGAATTAAGATCACTTCCATAACTTCGGTTTCGGCAAGAAAATCTATTATAGTAATCTAACTGCTAATCATAGAAAAATTTATTTGATCTCATTTGAGATTTCTAATCAGCGAAAGTTGTATCTTGACATCAATTCGCATTTCTCCGTGCTATTGGCAGACTACTTTCAGATACTTTAGACGAACACACGGCCCTTCGCAGCCTATTGGATATCCTAACGTTGACTCACAAGTATCCTGCAAGAGAAGGATCTTATACGTTTTTCTCTCTGTTTGAATGCTAGGAATCACTATTCAGCATTCTAATAGAGCATTATGTTGTATCTGCAAAATCAGGGATCACCATTCTATACTTGTTTTATTTTTTCGTACGGAGATGAATTGCGAAAAAAGCGTGCTGGTTTAATATATAGCTCCGAATTTGCAGATGATTTTCACCCAACATTATCAGGAAATGTCCGGCACGTCTGCAATAACCGCAATTATTGGTTCTGATTATTTATTGTATAATTTGTTGAATTAGGAGCATATCGTACATGAGGAGAATATGAAATTATTCTTCGATAGCTAGGTAATCTAGAAAATTTTATTAAGATTCGACCATACAAAATCTGATAGAATTTACAGTATACCCCGAGTTTCTTTCTTGATTGATATACTTGATCAATACCAAGTGAACAGTACTCGAATGGGAATATTTGCAGCAACCTTGGAAAAAGAATGATTTGATTTGCGCGGATATGTTTTCTGGGCACTACATGATCATTTAAAAAAGACGATTGAAGAAGTAGAACCGTGATTTAAATGACTTACTTGAAAGTGAAATACAAGGTGGTGCAAATACCCAGAAGTTGAACGTCGAACAGACCTATCTAGCCAAAAAGAGGCTGGAGTTCGAGTGACATATATTAAGGTAGGATCGCTCTAATCGGTCTGCGCCACCGTTGGGAGATGATCGTGCTTCATACACGACGGAGGTGGCATGAAAGAAAGAATCGGGCGTAATATATCAGGCGGTTTGTCCAAAGAAAGGATTGTGTATGCCGAAGTCTGCAAACGTGAAGGATAATTCGGTAGTCCTGTATACATAACTGGGGGATGGTGAGCGAAACTGAACAATTCTTGGTTGATATAATGACATGCTTTTGTCGGATGTGCTCTGCGATTCGCGATTTTCTAGTTCGAAGAAGACCCTATAAATGATAATATTGGAAGCGACTATTTCAAAAAAAATCTCAGCTCATACGGCGATAGCTCACCGAACCAAATCTGGTTCGTACACACGCCATATTTGAAGAGTGTAAAAATTGTAGGATCAATTCTGTTTTCACACTTAAAGTCGCGCTAACTTCTCAGATCGGATCTACAGAAATAGTTCAGTCGCAAAGTAATTCTAGTATTTTATAGGACGTCGCCGACCCATTATGAATCCCAGATAATGTAGTTGAACGGGATTAAATCTCCAAAATGAAACTGGAAATATCACAGTATTCAGAAAGACGGCGTTGATGAATCATGATCTGCCAATTCTTATGTTGCTTTGCGCAGTAAATTCAGAACTTCGTGAATGATCTGCCACGAAATATTGATGTCCTTAAAATTTCGAAGGAATCCAATTTTTAAGCACCAATATATGGGTTTTCATTAACTCGGGATTTTTACAGTTGTTTCTTACACTTCTGCGGTTGTGTTACATCTCAGTTACGCAAAATTAGTTTCTTCTTCCTGGTAATAGCTTCAAATTGTGTGTGATGACAGAAATCGCGTAATCATCTTACTTTTGGTCACATTGACCGCGTAACGTTCTCATGATTGGTACTGGATAGTACACTGAACTGTGGGATAGTGGAGCTACAACATTTCAACGAGGTAAAGTGATTATCGGAGAAAGGATGATAGTTCAGACAATGTTATGCGTCAATGCTTGAAATAACTGAGTATTTCGAGAAGGCATCGCTTTCGGCTTTGTTCTTTCCTTGGGGTAAGAAAACGCACTAAAAAATTCTAGCCTACATTCAGTAACCTTTTCGTGCTCACAATCCACCCAACTCAGAACAGGCTTTGTTCCTTTTGAGGAATCAGCTAAATCTATGGGAACAAAATGCATTCGAGCATTACACGAATTATTCATTATTCAACCAAAATCATATGTAGTTCTACAGAATCGTGTTTCGGTTTATTGTTAGCATTGAGCGGATTCGTAGGAGATTTTGTATTCGATACGTTATCCATAAAATGTAAGACTAATATACTGTTTATTGACAAGCCAGTATTAGGAGAAGTGTAGTACTTGTTCTTTACGCTAATGGAAACAAAACTTCTACGAACAAAAGGTAGAAAATTTACTCAGAAGGATGCTACCTCTCGTCCTCCATCAATCGTCTCCTTAGAGCCTTTGAGCACTAAGAAAACATCTACCTCTAACTAACGGGAGCATAGCCTTCCTGAGCATAGAATTATTTTCTTTCGGTCAATCGGCATCGACATTAATTCATGCTCAAGTTTCTGAAGTATAGATTTTCTATCTTCATAGTTTTTGAGCAGAAATGTACCTTCACAAGAAGGCTGAATCCTCGTTTTACTTAAAAATATAATTCTCTTCGTCCATGTATGGAGAATTATAAGTTTCGGCGTAATCGAAGACCAAAATTGGCACATTCGATTTCTCTTTCATTGCAATTCAATTGATAAATTCTATTGCATTTTGAAGTTCTCGCCAAAAAATTTACCTGCGCTGCGTATGAGTTCATAGCTCACATAAACCTACCGCATGCTTTGGATTCAATTTTTCGAGTTGAAATTAATTAAGATAAACTCGAATCAATTTATGTTGCAAGGCTATTTAGATTGCAAGCGTTTTATCTGATCTCATCGGATTCCATTGATGAGCTTCATTATACAATGTGAACTTAGCCTACATGTTACTGTGTATTGAAATCACAATCGCAAGTCCAAATCTCATAAATAGACCACTTAAAAATGATTCATAATCGAGAATGATGCAATCGGATTCAATTCCTAAAATAAATAATAAGTAAATATAGTGTGGACACTAACCGAATTTTGAACCATCTGAGATAACTACAAGACTTCAAATGAAAATTTCTAGTATGATCAACTGTAAAAAATGTGCGAGATTAGGTTAAACCGCAGTGCGTTGACCTCACTTAAAATTTTTTTCAATACGTCCGATCAGAGTTTTGTAAGTTTCATTCTACTTGTTGAACAGAAATGGGCTTAAGGAAATTTATCGAAGTAAGATTTTCTTCCAACACTCTAGGACCAAGTAACAAGGAAAACAATTATTGTTCTTATACTGTAATGAACCTGTATATTACTGTTTTTTATCAGACTGGTCGGTTAAACCCATATTTCAATGACCATTTTGATACTTTTCTGCAACAATAATTGCACAGATAAGTA
>JAAUYH010077691.1_pt1 | contig 15580 bp, 13 predicted proteins | sample 7278061 | NCBI WGS metagenome assembly JAAUYH01 (sample SAMN14350203, study PRJNA611818) | marine sediment metagenome | isolation source: surface marine sediment (0.6m) | place: French Polynesia: Moorea | collected 2018-08
CTGATACTTTAAGCTATCTCTGAAGCAAGGGTGTTCTTCGGTGTTATTTGTCTGTAATGGCTGTGATATTTAACTGCCAGTGGTAAATATTGGGATGCTCGGAAGGGCCTGTTTGCTTTTATGCTTTCCTGCAACTGTTGGCTAAATTTCAAAACAAAGAGTATAACTAAGACGAACATAAATAAGGATAAATACAATTGAGATTGAAATGCGAGCGTTGAACAAGGCCGACATGGTATTGAATTCTAGAGGCCTCATTGATGATCAGTACTGTTAGGTACCGAAACAGATTGTCGAGTATAAAGAATTTTTCGAAAAGTATCCAGATGCTTTTCAAAATCGATTTACTCTTAAGCACATAATTTTAATATGTAACATTGTGGCTTAATTGCCACAGGTAACGTCTCTGTTGTCAATCAAAATTGATGATCAAATGGCCATTTCGAAAACAGCTTACTGATTTCAATCATTTATCACGAGTACATTATTAGCAAAAAACGAATATCATTGAATTCGTGATTTTTCAGGGAAGAATAATATGCAGATATTATCGATTTCTGGAGGTGTAAGTAGAAAAATAAGGCATTTTAATGGAATTTTCCGGGTTTCAAGAGTCCATCTCTATATTTTCCTTTTTTTCACAAAACGCTTGATAGCTTTTCCGCTGTACATGTGCGCAATCGTAATTACGCTAAGTCAAATAATACGCCAAAGTTGTACGAGCATTCTATTTGCTACATTTCAAAATTAATTTCGTAGATTTTTTTCGTTGCTGATTCTGTACTCGCACGTTTCAGTGTATATATAGAGAGACAATTCTTCACGATGTCAAGTTGCTCATAACAAATAGTTTGTCATGTTAAATTTGGGTGTTAATGCATTAATAATGTTCATATTGCATATACTCACCCTGTCTTCAGGGTGATTAACTGTAAATAAATGAAGATGAGTTTCCACTTCCATGATCATTCTACTACTTCTTGCTGACTCAATCCAGCGCGTTAGCTTTTCGTAGATGCATTGTTAGGACAATAAACGGCAAAATTGCCTACTACTCCGATATGTGGATAGGCACCAAATCCTGATACACAGTCAGGATTCACGTAGCAAAAGCGGTTGTGCATCGTCAAAATAATTCAACCTATATCTTGATTGAACGGCTTGATGATCGGTAATTAACTAAATAGTACATTTCGCTCATGAACTGACTTCTTAGAACTTAAAGATTCCCATGGAAGCTGACTTATGTTTCTTCTGAATCGAGCAAACAGGTAGAATAAATAAATATTCCGAAAACTTGGGACGTCGAATTAGGCAGAGCCAGGAATATCAAAGACATTTTAGGCGAACAAAATTTTATTCTTGTAATACGTTCACTATCATCATTTCATTTGTCAGATTAGTAGGTAGAAGAAAGAATAAGTAGATTTAATTTGAATGAGCGATAAATTTTGCTGTGGAAATCGAAGAGGGTAAAAGCTAGTTCATTCTCAAACGATGCACATCAAGTTTTACCGCGTCTCTAGAATATATAACGCTGTTCCTTCCACCAGGACACGGACAGCTGGCGACATCACATTTTGCGATTTATTGGACCTCGGCGGGGAAACAGTGCGCCGTTCGAAAAAAGCAGAAAGAATTATCCAGTAGATTGATTCTTTTCCGAAGAATGGTTGAACGATCTAAGAATCGCAAATTCTGCTACTGTTTGATTTGATTTCACGTAAAGCAGAACAAGTATAATTCCTGATGCTTCTTCAATTCACGAACAAATTTCGTTTGAATACACGTAATCAGGGCTTATTCCAATAGAAAGCAGCACAGATGATGAATTTCTTCGCTGAAGAGTACCGTAGCCCCTCCTTGAACTCACGCTAACCAGACAGTTTACCACTAAATTACTAATAACCTCTGTCCCATTTGAAAATATCCAACTTGGAACTATTACATCTTCCTGCTTCGGTTACCATTTGAACTGCAGTCGAGGTAATACTGTACTCATGTGTCAGCCGGCAAAAGTTTTCAAAATTTTAAACGAAATAGTAGAAAAGAACAGCAATGAACTATATTTTCTACGCATGCCGCGGAGGGATAATTCGACAACGAGGATGCTTTTGGTGTTTTCGAACCGTTACTCATTAATATCTGATTGAATCTGGCCGAGAGACTGCCATCGACTTCTATTTCTCTGCATTGTATGGGATTCGCAAGGTTCGGGAATCCAGAGCGACGTGGTGCCAAATTTTCTGATTGTTGCCTGACACAAGTGCCAACTCATGTGGGTTAGCATGGAAGCATTCGCAACGACTCCACCGAAGATCTGTCCTCGACTAATCTTCTCTTTTGGGCGACCGTTCTGTGACAGGGGCGAAAGAGGAGCTCCGCAGTGAATTCAAGTGCAGTATGAGAACGTAGGTAAAACGATCACTCCAGTACAGGAACGGCCACTCGTTTGCACGCAGAACCCTTATCGAAACCTGATGCTGTACCTACCACAGAGGTAGTGAGGGTATGCGCTACGAGCTCGGCAAAGTGGAGACGAAAGCATCGCTCGAAACGAACGCGATGCAGTTTATTAGTGCAAATAGAGGTAGACGAGGTGAAAAATGAGTGGTGGTGAGGCGCACCCGACACCAACAGCGAGGGAGTGGTTAGGAAGCAAAACTGTACACCCACGCTACACCATATCCGAAGCGGGTGGTTGCGGAGGGGGTGGCGGGTTTTGCCTTGGTGTTGTGTCGAGCGAAGACTCGAGAGAGCTAGGAATATCGGCCTCGGCCGCGGCGCTCCCGGCGTCCTCGTTAGCCGCAGCGGCGGCGCCCGCGCCCACGGCGGCGGGCAACGAGTCGTCGAAGCCGGTCTCTTGGAACTCGAGTGCGGGCTCGCGGCCTCGGATCACCGAGCGCAAGCCGAAGAACAGGCCGAGCACGAGTGCGAGCGAGCCCAGCACGGCAGCGATGACGATGGCTGAAATCGAGCCCGCGTTAGCGCCCGTCACGGAGCCGTTAGTCACCCCTTCGGTGTCGGGAGGCGCGTCCGCCACCTTGGACTTGTCACGTGAGGAGGTCTCGCCAGTCGTGTTGACGTCGCCAGTTTGCGTCGTCCCGCTCGCACTCGGGTTGGGCCTTGCATTCTTAATCGTGTCTCTCGTGTTTTGCACATCACGCAACTTGTTTGCGTCACCGCTCGCACTCGCATCGCTCGTAGGCTTCGCGCTCGTGTCGCTCGCTTCTCCAGGGTCCGCAGGCGAGTCTTCGGCATCAGCCGGGCTCGCATCCGTCGGGTTCGCATTCGGTTTCTGCGCACTTGTAGGGCGCGCATTCGTCGGGTTCGCCGCCGGGTCGTCCTCACTCGGCAGGCTCGCACTCTTCGGTCTAGCGCTAGCTTTCGCGCTTTGTTTCGGTACTGCTGTTGCTTCATTGGTGCGAGAATTCTGCCGGCTCCCCTTTCCACGTTGTTCTGCAACGTCAGAAATAGAAATGACAGGGGTGGTGGAAACAGACGCAGCCGGGGATGCAGCAGCAGAAGGTTGGACGGAAGGAACGGGGTTAGACGTAGAAACAGGCGAGGGCGCAGGCGAATTGGGAACGGGTTCAGAAGGAGATAATGAAACAGTGGGAAGCACAGGGTCTTGAGAAGTGGGCACCGCGCGGGAAGGAGATTCAGAAACGACGGGACCATCAGTAGTAGGAGACGGCAAGGAGGGAGGCAAGGAAATGGAGGGAGTGACGGAAGGGGAGGAGGAAGGGGAGGGGGAGGCGGGCGCAACGGAGGGGGTAACAGTAGGTAAGACAGGAGAGTTAGTAGGGGAAACCAGGGACGGGGAAGGACTCGGGCTGGGCTCGGGCGATTCGCTGGTGGCGCTGGATTCTTCGATCTTACTTTCGGTCACGAATGCATTGGCGAACTGTACGTCGCCCGTAACAGTACTAGCAATCCAATGCGCGTGACCGGCTACCGAAGTGTATATCCCAGGCACCTGCTCTCCTCCACAAGTCGCTCCAGCGGAAGTGACTCCAATCTGCACGTAAGGCTTGCTGTCGTCATCTCGCTTCACGCAAAGCGGCCCACCGGAATCACCAGAGCATGTGTCGCCACCGCACGAGTCCAAACCGAGGTACCCAGCGCAGATGTAGTTCTTCGACGTGAACTGCGGTGGCGCCCGGTAGTTGGCGTCTGCCAACGCTTTCAGGCAGCGCTTCATGCTCACGATTGGGAGGTCCACACGCCGAAACACGCCCATGCCATCGTTGCTGGTCTCCGGCTTGTTCACGCCATACCCGGCGGCGCGTGCGTAGGATTCCGGCTTGGGCGGCGACCCGTTGTGCAGTGTGACGTACTCGACATTTTCCAATGGTGGGTCCACCTCCACAACGGCAATATCATGAATAATGGAATTGCGTGTGTATTTTGGATGCGAGATGAAGTTCACGACTTTCGCATCGGGGTCGCCTTTGCGTTCGGGTGTTCTGGCGTGCACGGCGGCACCAACGGTATAGGCGCAATGCGCGGCGGTGAGAAGGTACCGACTGTTGAGGATGGTGGCCGTGCACGTCCCGGAAAAGTCGTGTATCACAGCGGAGAAAGATAGCAACTCGGCATCCACCCTGTCCTGCCCAGCCACAATCGCCTGTCGAACGATGACCTCAGGACATGAGGCCGCGTGGGTGGCAGGGATGGCGGCGGCAAGTAGGAGCAGGAATAAAGGCGCCCGCACACGTAGGGCGGGCGTCATGACGCGGAGAACTTCTCGCGCGTGATGGACGTGGCGGATGCGAGCTGCGGCGAGGTGAAGCGGTGGTGGTGTTTGGAGATAGCGAGGTGGGATCACAGGAGAGCAGAGTTGTGGGAAGGGCGCTAGGGATATACAGTTGAGTTAGCGGTAGTGGTCGACGGCGCAGAGGACGTTAGTGTGGGCAGATAGTGGCGTTCACGAGGAACCAGGGTCGCCAACGTGGGTTTCTCAGGTCGACGCAAACGGTCATCTGCTACATTGCTCCTACAGATCAGAGTTTAAGGTGTGTGGATTGCGAATTGAGCAACGCATGCCACGAATGCGCGGGATCCGATTGGGCCATCATACATCTCATTCTTTTCTTGCTGTCAGGCCCCTGAATTTAGTGCGATTCCGCGTTGCTTTCTTTATTCTTGCTACTTTTCTTTATCCAGCAATACCTGTCCTGCTGCATCGGGTCTCGATTAACAGCGAACAACTATGAGGCGCGCCCTCTCACCGTGTCCACGGCGTCGCCCTTGCGACCGATTTCAGTCTTGACAACCATTTCTACACTATGCCCCGCTACCCGACGTCGCCACATAACCCGTTCAGGAAGAAAGGATATCCACATGACACCCTACTGTAGGACTGTACTCCTACATCTTCACCTCCCCACTTCTCAACCTATGCTGTGCAGTAGGCTATTCCTGTAACAACGCCCGTTCTACACCACTGTACCTCTTTACAGTGCATCCTCCCTGCAGTGTTGCCCGCGTTGATGACGTGCCCGAGTCATCGGACTGCCTCGCCTCAGAGTTGAGCTGCCGTACGATGCCCTGTTACCACGGCTGTACCACGCAGTATACCCTTTCGACTTTCTGGTAACGGACTCCCTCCGTCGCCATGTCAGCTATACCATGTTAACCTCCATTCGCACAGTATCGCAGTGTAGCATCCGATCGAACGTTCCTTTCGAGTGTGCACTGATTGCCTCAGTGAGCACAACCACAATTAGCTTTCGGTTACTACTAGACTCCACTTCCGCCCGTAAGGACAAGGTGATAGTGGAAGTGTCGTAGTGCCGTTTCACCCAGCTTGTATGTTGTTTACTTCTAATTTCGTAGTGAAATTCGACACATAAGGTCGTTACTAATAACCTCATATATTTCAACCACATTGAGTGGTGCCTGACGGTGACACTTCACATTCCTCTAATGCCACCGCAGTGACGGATACTGACTGCCGCCACATATTTGTGCCATACACGACGTCACTCGGTGTCGTTGCTTCTAAACACCCGCGGTCATACGGTGGTCGACGGCGATTTGCAATCCAGCAGCCTTCACCTGTGAAAAACGCGACGTTGATTGTTTCTGCGAGCTTCTGGTGCTGCACGTGCCAGCTTTAAAACGATTGCATCTGATTTTGTAATATTACAGTATCGGCCAGGCCTGCAGGACGGGGTGTGAATCTGATAGGGGAAGCCAAGGTATTAAACGACAACACGCTAATATTAGCCGGTAACACGAAGCCGGATGGAACTTGTTTGCTACGGGACAGGCCGGTGCTTGATCGGGATTAGCAGAGGAGGTTTCGCAAACGCCGCAAACTTGCAAAAAACAGACAATTGCATGCGGCTGAATGTTTCAAAATACGAGGCATGTTTTGTATTACGCGCTTTCTGCTTTCGAACGGATAACGATCGTCTTGCGAAGATGAGATATCACCGGTTTTGATTGGTAGGCCGGGTTTATGTATAGAATTATTTCTATTTTTCTACTTTTTTCCATCATAACCCGTCCTTGCTACAAATCTGCAGTGCACCTTTCGCCTCTCCATTCACTTCGGCGCATCTACCCCACCGCTTTTTCCTACCGCGTGCGCCATCACCCGTCGAGAAACAAGCCCGACCCAACCCCCACCCACCATGCCCCGCAGTTCCGTAGACCTGACCGAGGAGACCATCAAGGAATTTCGCGAGGCCTTCTCGCTGTTCGACAAGGACGGGTAGGTGACGCTGTGCGCCATTCCTTCGCGCGCCGTGTACTGATTCTTTGTGTGTGTAAAGTGATGGCAACATCTCCGTCACCGAGCTGGGCATCGTCATGCGCAATATGGGCCAGAACCCTACGGAAGCTGAGCTGAAACAAATGATTTCTGAGGTTGACGCCGATGGCAATGGGCTCATCGACTTTGCCGAGTTCGTCACCCTGCTCGCGCGGAAAATGAACAACAGTGACAAGGACGCGGAAATCCGTGAGGCCTTCAACGTGTTCGACAAAGACGGCTCCGGCAAGATATCGAAGGATGAGCTGCGTTCCATCATGAAGTCTCTGGGTGAAGACCTGACTGATGAGGAGGTATGTGTCAAGTTATTGTTGCCTTGCCATTGTTACGTACTGACATGTTATCTGTAGATTACCCAAATGATACAGGAGGCCGACACCAATGGTGACGGTGAAATTGGTAAGTGCTTACCCGGCTTATTATCACTTCTCCCTCATGATTCGCTAACTGTGATGGTACCTCTGTAGACTATGAGGAATTTCTGAGAATGCTCTCTTGATGCGACGATTATTCTGCTTTAATTTCAGCGTAACATTTGGATTGCAACCATGTTCGGGCGACTAGTTACCGCGCGTGAAACGTGCGGTCGACCTCTTGCGTATTGTTGGTCTTCGCTCTGGTAAATTGGGCCTTGTTAGGCCGCGCGTCTCTGTACCATAGTACTAAGAATTGTTGCGCGTTGTTGGTTAGTTTACGGGTAGATGGGAATGTTGGTAGTAGGGAGTTGTCGTCAGTCAGATCATTATAGCACGGGTGATGGACACAGTACATACGAATTGCCGCGACTTGCGTACGGTGAGGTATTTGAACGGTGCGCGCTCGCCGCGTACTGCTTTCCTGGTACGCGATACGCGCGTGAAGGTGCGGTCGGTCCATGGAATCAAGTTCGAACAATCCAAATATATCTCACCTGGTTGTACCGTCCTACGTCCGCCCAGGGTTTCAAGCCGCACGCCACTTACGTGATTGCAACACGTCTGTCCTTAGCGAGCTACAATCTTGGAACGCCATGCCCGCGCACTAGATTCGTGAGGCGACGGTCCAACGCCCTCGTTTGCATGGACCGCGATTTACCGAAGCGTCATCGCGGTCCGACACTTGGCAGTGTGTGAGTGAATGGAAAAGTCACCCATACTGTAATGCAAATCGCCCGATTCATCATGTACAGTACACTTGCTCGCACGACACGACTGCCATCGTGCGCCCGACGCTCGACCTCCCATGCCGTGCTTCGGCACGAACCAGCTCATCTGCGCTCGATGCGTCTGTGGGGCACACACGCGGCACGCTGGAAACGTTGTGTGGGTCTGCTGCTCGCCGTATCGCTGCTTGTTGTCGCGCTAGACCCCGATGCCGAGGTGGTGCCATCGCCGCAGCAACAACCCATCGAGTATCGCGTGTCGACGGTGGTGTCACCCGCTGTGGTGGTTGACCAGGTTGTAGCGCCGCCGTCGTCGCCGCCGCCGATACAGGAGGTGTTCGTGCCGCTGCAAAAGTGGAAGGAGCAGAAGCTCCAGGACATCGAGTCGCGCGTGAAGCGTGACGAGGCGGTGTTGAAGAGGAAACGCAAGCGCAACAGGGAGCGCGTGGCCTATCATGGCAAATTGCTGTCAAGGAGACAGATGTTGTTCAGGCAAATGTTTTCTCGAATTTGCGTCATCCATGACGAACTGAGCAATGTATCTGTAGCCTATGGAGGCGGGGAAAATGTCGAGAAGCCGGCTGCCACTACTGTAGTGGTGCTGGAGAGTCCATCAAAGGCTGCTGTTATTGAGTCTCCTGAGGTCCCTGTGGCCTCTGCAGTGGGTGTCGTGCGGAAAGATGAGAAGCATGTTCCTCCCCTTTCGAACGACAGAAATGACGAATCTGGTCCGTCGCCTGCCTTAGAAACTCCTCATCCAGTTGAGCATTCGAAAGTGGCTACAACTCATCGAGCTACACCTGAAGTGACAAGCGAGAATTCCGAAACTCCGAATATCGCGACGTCATATCCGGACCTACAGTCACCCACGCTTTCAGTTGCGAGCACTGAGGAGGATTCGGATGAAAATGCGTCTACGCCGTTATTGAAAAAGATTGAGAAGAAAGTGCGTAGCATTCGTGACACGGTCACAACGGCTGTCAATCTTTCTCAGAACTCGGCAAAAGTGCGAAATCTACGTGAATCAATCTCAGTCACTATCAACTTATCGCAGAACGAAGATGGGTGTGCGAATTGTTCGGGTAATTCTACGAAGAACGATGCGCCCTTACCCCCGAAATTGACTGAGGCGACGAAAGCACCCGACGCGGAAATTCCTAGGGATCATGTGAGAAAGGGGCCAGATGGAGGCGATGATCTAGCGGATGCGGACAAGGCGCCCGTTAATGTGAAACGGACTTTGTTCAATTTTGCTTCCGAGGGAGCGGGGGCGCAGATCTTGGCTTCCTCTCCGAATACTGTTGGTGCTAAAAATATCATCACTGAGAATTCCGACAAGTACATGCTGGTCCCGTGTGTAGGCAAGGACGTGGGCGGGTCCCGCTGGGTGGACATCGAGCTTAGCGAGTACGCGTTCTTAACTAGTGTACAAACGGCGAATTTCGAACTTTACTCTAGTACGGCGCGCAAGTTCGCGGTGCTTGGTTCCGAGAACTATCCTCCGAAGCAGTGGAACGTGCTTGGCGTGTATGACTTCGAAGATACGCGTGCAGTCCAAACCTTCGTGATTACTGCGCCCAGTAGGAAGGTCACTCGGTTTCTGAGAGTTGTGTTCGTGGGTAGGCATGGGAACGAGTATTATTGTCCCATAAGCATCGTTAGAGCGTTCGGAAAGAACCTCATCGCGGACTTGAAGGATGGGCTGGAAACGCCGATGAGCAAGCCTGCGGAGAGTAGCGCGATACGGAAAGAGGAAGTGAAAATTAAGGGGCCTGCGTCGGACAATATGGTGGAGAGAGATGGTGAAGGTTCGGATAAGGAGGAAAAAAGAAACCCTCCGGTCGAAGCGCACAACGATATGGGGCGCAGAGACTCCGCCCAGGAAGCTGGCGAACCTCAACAGGCGAAGGGCGAGGAATCGGCGGAGGTCGATGCTTCGGCTTCGAGAAAGGGCACAGCGGAACTCAGCTCCGATGACCAAATTTTGTTGAACGTGGTGCGAGAGGAAACGCTCTCGCCGGTATCAGGCGACGACAACATTTTTCGACGTGTTGCGCGAATGATACGGTTGTTGGAGTTAAACCAGAGTCTCACTAACCAATATATTGACACGCACCTTGCGCGATTTGCCGATGCGCTTTCGGCGACGCAGAGTGAAGCGGCGCGCGCGAGGAAGGGCGCGGATGTGTCGCAAGCGAGGGTGGCGGGATTGGCGGTGCAGCTAGAACGTGCGATAGTGGATATGCACGCTGCAACACTGCGGAGAGATATGCTGATGGGCGCGCTCATGATATGCATCGGGTTCTTACTTGGCACTCATTGGGTGATGTGGACGGCGCTCAGCGTTCGTGCGGCGGGCAGTTCCGACGATGTCACGAGCCCTGTAAGTTCGCCGGAGACCTCGGCGGTGACTGGCAATGACGAGAATGAGCTGGAGAGGGAGCCCAAGGGACGCATTGTGCATACCGTTTCTGTGGATGGGGTGCACGTGCAGATGACGGATGTGCGACCGAGGCGAAGAAAGAAACGGAGAGGAGACACGCAGACAACTCCGAGTGTAGCGGTGAATAGTCCGCAATCCGCGCGTTCAGCAGGTGGGAGGGTGGGGTTGCCACCCATCGGGGTTTCGCCGAGCAAAATGAAACCCCTGCTAACTAGAAACTCGTTTCAACCTCTCTGTCCGGCTTCGGCTGGGGAACACGAGAAATTTACCCCCAGAAATACTTAAGACTTGTTAATGAAGGACTACTTTCGGCTTAATTAAACTTTCATGTACTTGTACACTGCCCACTTACGATTGCAGTCTCTTCCCCAGGGTAAACACGGAATAGTGCAGGTGTCCTACGGATGGCAAGCAGCGCATCTAGGGATTTGACGTTCTGCAAGACATTCGATAGCGAAAGCGAGAGAAACTTGAGTTGTTTCTAACCCATGATGAGGAGGTGGGTTTGTCGGAAAAGGATCTGGATCAGCCCACCAGACGACTGTTTTGAGGATGCTCCACAATTCTTGAGATCTCATCGACTTGCACGGTGGAGGCAGAGGCGTCAGAACGCAGAAATACAGGAACTCATTCAGGTGGAGTGCCGTGAAGGGGGGTGCACGAAAGGAGAAAACGCAATCCAGCAGCTAGATCGTCCATCGACTCTGCAACACAGGTGCGAGATGTAGCTATGCGTGAGCTCAGATCCTTCGAAAAGCATGGCACCACATATTTCACACGTGACCATTGTTGCCAATTCTTGTTGGGTTTCCGCCGGTTGCATTGGATGTACGAATCCAATTTGTGAACATGTCGCAATAATTCTGCGAATATTGTATGGGACTTAAATTTACAGCTAGTTGGGTGATTGATGGGAACCAAATTTAGGTACAGTACACTACTACTGTATTTTATTCATGGAACCTAAAAAAGTGCAGTTAATCAATTACTATAGTGTTTTCTATATTTTCGAGTTAGGATCCCTAATTGGAGCAGGCGTTCAATTCAGTTTCACCAACAAACTAAACACATAACGTTGACACGTACGGTACAAGAACCAGAGACAAACTAAATTTATCGGTACAGTACAGTACACGCGCAGTACAGTACTGTAGTTTTAACTATATCGTGTCATCTCGCGATGAGTTACCGACAGCATCTCGATCCAATGTTTCAATCTTTGTGCGATCTCTCTAACAATAGCTACGTCTTTTCGGTTAGGAAAATTTTTGTTCTATGGCCATGTAGTACCATACATTATAAGTAAGACTCAGCAATTCTATACGGTCTGCGAAATACAAAACCCGACACTTAGTTTTCATGAATTGTATAGCTGATTCTGGATACTTCGCTTTCCGTATAGAAATATTGCGAGCCTAAATTGATAAGAGATGAAGTGATACACAAAAGCAAAACAAAGCGTTTATTGCACTACCGTAGGATCATCCATTCATGTAAAACAGTACTATTTCGCAGCGAACTAATTATATGACCAACATGCGAAGAAAAGATAAAGAAGAGGTTAATAAGAAGTAGTACCCCAGAAGCTTCAATGACAGATATCACGCGTCTCGGCATGGACCCGACCAGATTCTGAAGTGTAACTAACTCAATCGAGTCCCAAGCATAGATCGGTGCCTCTTTCAGTTCATCCAGATCATCAAATTGCCGTCCATTGTTGTAGACAGCCCGACCCAACACAGCCTATAAGTTTTCTATAGGATTTTGATCCGGCGACCCCGCAGGCCAACTCATTACATCGACGTCCATGCCCCCAAACCACCCCTTAGTGTAGTTAGAAGTGTGGGTCGGGGCGTTTTCCTGTTGAAAAACAGCACCCCGAGGGTGATATTTCTCTATAAACGGTAGCAGAGTAGTACCGAGCGCTGCTTAGTACTGTGACGAGTCCATGTTGCCGGTAATAAAGACAAGGTCTGACTTACCGCGGGCGGAAAAACACGCCCAAACCATTAAACTTCCTCTGCCGTTCTGGCGGGTCTGGTGTCAGCGCCACAGACGCCTCCTGTCGTGCCAATGTGTGCTGAGGCCGTCCGGCCCATCCAGGAAGAAGCGGCTTTCGTCGTTGAAGACGACGCGGCGCCACCACTTCTCCCCCTTCACCGCCATCCCGCGCACCCACTCTAGTCGCTTTTGGCGGTGGCGGGGAGTGAGTTTAGGCGAAGCCGGCATTCTGCTCCATGTTAAGTCGTGTTCAGCAGCCAGAAGCTGCTGAACCCGACGCACCGTAACCATCGGTGCGTACCGATCACGGAGCTCGCGGGCAGTGTACAAACCCGTTTTGGCTTGTCGTAGAATCAGGCGTACAAGCCTCATCGGCAATTTACGCCGCACTCCTCGACGTCTCCCCGAACACGCACCGCCCTACGCTGTATTACACTTAGAACTGCGTCTCTTCCTCGGTTCACTACTCCGGAAAGGTATCGGTAGCTTGAACCAATACTGTACCATGTTCTGGTTTCTTAATGCTCATTAATCTTACAGTTAGTCCATCCACTTCTGTATTTTCGTCAATTATAAAGAAGTCAAGAAATACAACGTCTTCGATGAAGATATTCGAAGCGGCCTCTTTCACTACCGGTATTTACGGTAAACATACTGCGGCCAAAAAATTCCTAAAAAGCATAAAACAATTTTTTGTACGGAGACGTTGTGTCTCTAACTTTTAACTATAGGACAGAGAGTTTTACTCCTAAAATGAAACTTTTCGAGCAACGACAAAACCTGTGAATCTCGTTCTTTCTGGACTACGCCACTCCGATTTTCAGCAAACCGAGCGATGAACAATTGAATCATCTTCGTCTGAAATCATGAAACATCAAGTTTACTGTTAATACCATACAAGAAGAATAATTAAGCCACATAGTAACAACTTTTTGCAAAGGAACAATTTGTCTAGCCAGGATATTGCCCGGTGCGTAGACGCACTCTACGACTTTGTGCCCTCAGCCGAACGGCACATCTGCATCATTCTCGGCGACCCATCATCAGCGGTACCCCCAATGTACCCGATATCTCGGAATCCGTGCTTGTTATAGAACTCAGTATTGTCTACATTCGAGTTTTCGAGGTATGCGTCGACATTTCGCTCCTCACACTCCCTAATCACCTCCTTCATCAGCGCCGAGCCCAGCCCCTTACGCTGTGCGTCCCGACGGCAGGCGATCATCTCCAAGTACACGTGGGGTTGCTTTGGCGTGCTAGACGACATCGATAGAAAGAACAGTAGCGGGCGAAAGAATTTTCTTGGGCCCAACTCGCACAGCAGGCGCCAAGCGGACCCGAGTTGTGCGAATTTATCCAAGCCGTACGGATGATACCAAATCACTAGTCCGCGACGCTGCGAATCCGAACGAACTTCCGCTGCCTCGGGGTTCCCCAGCGCATCCGAGATTGCCGTGCCGCATACCCTTAGCATCGTGTCGACGTAGTCGCGCTCGTCGCTGCACACCGGTCTCAGCATGTGTTGAAAAACCGGGTTGTCGTAGAACGCATCGGCCGCAATCTCAGCGAGTTCGGGGAGGTCGGCCGGGGTGCATGTCTGCAGAACGGGCTGTTCGGGTAGAATAGGTGGACTGCTTGTCAACTGTGCGCAAGCAATTGGTCGTGCTGGTACTACTTGTCGTTTTGGTGCGCATAGAAGACTATTTCTTGCGCTAGTCGAAAATGTAGTCGACGCTGGTCGAAGCGATGGAAACGCGCTAGTGGCGAAAGCAGTGGTTGTCATGGTTCCTGTTCTTGTTCGCGATGATGTTGGTGAATAACGGTGTTTGGTCGATGTCGCCTCGACTCAACCAGCTTTATTAGCCCCCTGCGAAACCAACAATCCATCCCCAATGTGCGGATTGGTAACCTTGCTGTGTTGGCGAGGTAATGCACAAATACAGAGGTTTAGAGCAGAATGGACTAACCAAATTAGTTTTGGCACCATTTGCCATCGAATATCTATCTCCCGTTGTGAATATTTGTTGTAGGTGAATGTAACAGCGCGATCCATTGTTCCTTGCCAATCTATTCCACGTTTCATTTTTCGTCATAAACGTCACAGACTTTATTGGTCCGCTTTGACATTCCACCCACTATCGTCGAGTCACTCCCACTTGGTACATACCCCAGTAACAAGTATTCTGGTTGGCCCTTCCAGCCGGATCTAATGCTGTACAAAACGAGCGGGAGAACTCCAAGCATAGATTTGGGATGAAGGTGAAGAAAGCAGTAAAATAAATGGAAGGTTACATGAGGCATTATGTAAGTGCCTACTTAAGTAAATTGATTGCTTTACGATACAAAGATTTTATGTAGTTAAACGGGGGGAGATGGAGATACGGTAGCAGAGTTTAGAGAGAAAATATGGAGAATTGTTTTGTTCTTAATGCAACCAGAGAATTGAAGCGTTCTCACATGGAGGGGCCGGTAAAGCTCAATTGACAGTGTTTAAGACTAACTAAATATTATTGTAAGCAGTTTATCTTGAACCTAATGACGATTAAACGAATTACTTAAACACATCCATTACGCATTTGCTAAATAATTACTCCTCGATGCCATAGCAATACGGCAAACTTTCATTGTGAAGTACTGTAAAGTTATCGGAATTCGAAACTTATTGGCACCAGGCTTACCAGCAAATTCCTTCGCAAAGCGATGAAGTCATTGATGGACAATTTTACTTATTCAGCTTTACACTGGTGCAAGAATAGTTTATTTCACATTATGAATCAGTACGAACTATTTCTTCTCTCTAAATCAACAAAATAGAATAGAAATCCTTAGGTTCACAGATGCATTGAATGAATCAAATTCATTTCTCTTATTCAAACGCTTTTCAATACGGTCGCAAATCACGTCCGCATTAATTGTTACTATCTAAAATTCTCCATAAATATCAAAAACCAAGAAATTCAAATTATTTTGCGTTTCAATAGTGATACACAGGACGTTTATGACGTCAAAAGGTTTTTTCGAAGTACGATAAATTTGCAAGATATGGAGTTACGAAGGAAAACATCATGCGGAATATTATTGATTAACTTCATAAATATAGCAATAGTAGATAACTTTTTCTGAAATAGATCTGGATGTAAATAATTCATTCTATGTGATTAGTTGCTTCGAACTGCACTATAAATTTGTTATCCTCTATCTACGTATTCTA
>JAAUYH010096480.1_pt1 | contig 15577 bp, 8 predicted proteins | sample 7278061 | NCBI WGS metagenome assembly JAAUYH01 (sample SAMN14350203, study PRJNA611818) | marine sediment metagenome | isolation source: surface marine sediment (0.6m) | place: French Polynesia: Moorea | collected 2018-08
CCAATTTTCGCAGAGGATGTACAATAATTGGTAGTAGAATTCATTGATTCAAATTGTGTTAGAATTGAATAGAATCAATTAGTTGGTTATGACTGTTGGTAGGGTCATTCAGCTGGGAAGGTTTCATTGATTTCAAGGTAACGAGAGAAAACGATATTTTCTATCCCATTTTGATAGCCACAAATCAAGAATGTCAATCTTCGTCTCTTCCTCCGCAAATTGAAACACTACTACGAATAATTGATGATGTATGTGATATCGCATGGCATGGATAGATTGGTCTAAACTTCAGAAATCGTCCATATTCACAGTAAAAATCTTAGATGTCAAACTTAAAATCAGTGTAAGTTCATTTTTTGTATCAGCATCACCAGACTATCCGTGGTGTTGATTCCGCTCTAATTTGAAGCATTTTAAAGGGATAAGGGCTACTCATTCGGCATAGCTCATTTCTAATGTATTATTTGGAATTGAATTTCTACTGTATTCAACTAATATTTTAAGGCTATTACTTCGTTCGAATTCACCTATTATGCAAGAATGTCGTTCAAACTTTTCCCGAATATCCTCGTCTGCAAGAACATGAGAAAATCATAGCTACTAACCTACTCAATGAGTTATTTTCCACTTGCTGTAATTAATCAATTTCTCTGCCCGTCCAGCATGAAAAATCTACTGTTGATGGGACAAACTTTGCATTGTTTCCCAGTTCGTATCACGTCAATCTGCGCTAGAACACCGAATATACATCTTCCAGTAATCTATATGAGTCCATGTAATTTCAAAGGAGAAGCGATGCTTCGCATCTATTGCGGCAAGAACATTTTTCTAATGTAGGGATGGCACAGGTTCTCTGGTCTCCCTATAATTTTCCGGATCTTGCGAACTCTATGATGCGTTGTAAGTAAATAATATTAGGTATTATTTACTTAATTCGGCATTTACAATGACTTCAAATATTCTACGCTTCTGAAATAGTGGGATACCAGTATATTGTGAAGTACTTCTAAAACCTAGTATCGGGTTTCATAGTTTAGGTTCTACAAGAACCAATGATCAAATCCATAAATTCAGTTCAGTACCCTGAACTTATCTTGCATTAGAAGCATAGATTGTCGTTGAGTAGTCAGGTTTCAATTCGCATGATTCGTTGGGATTTAGAGAGCGATTCTATGAATAACTGGAAATGTTCACCCGAATATTATAACTTGTGCTGATAATGATAATCAAATCATTTCATTCTTGCTTGGAATATCATGAAAACATTATGCTGACGTGCGTTCCTGTAGAAAATTTGATATCATGCATCTATTTCCTTCTACTTCACATATGATACCATTCCAAAATAAACTCCTGAATGAAACTAGGCAGAATAGAGGTAGATGAAAGCTATTTCCTCTCGTGTTCCACGTTTCTCTGATTCGATCGCCGCTGTTTATCGCTTCCTTCAGGAATACCAAGGCGCAGAAAGAAGATACGACCGATTATATCCAGTCTCTTCAGCTACTGTTACTTTTTCTGTTATCGATAGTAACTAATGAAAGTAGGAGACTTACAAGAAGCAAACACCAACAAAAATAATGAAGTAAAACCTAGCAACAACCTGCATGATTTGATCGCTCTTTTTCTATTTGCTTTCAAAATTTTTGAAAATTCAGCATGAATAAACGAAATATTATTCCTAGAAATAGATTCGTTTGAATCATTACACAGTATCGGGAAATTTTAGTCTCAAATACAGCAAATTTCTCATTTAAAACTCAATAACAAATTCACGAAGACTATGAATTTTTTCAATTACAAAAAGATATCCTATCTTTCTGTTCTAAATGGCATGAAACTAGTGACGGGTTTCAGATTTCATTTTTGAATAACTTAAAAGATCTTTTTCTAAACTTTTTTTCTAATTTTGACTAGACTATCTTGTGTTATTGTAGCCGATGGACTTTGAAAGTTGAACCACTGCATAATGTCTTAGTTAAGGGTTCTTCTCAAGTAAAATATGAACTATGTGAACTGATACTTCTTCTTTTGAAATTCAAGTTAAGAATTTAAATCATCTTTCCTGCTGCCGACCTCCCGAACCCTCGAAATAAAAGATCAAATGAATAAAAAAAACTAATTTGAGCTCCATCTGCAAACAAAATATATCAACTTTACAAATTTGCAGTTAATATCACCCAATTAAAATAGTAAGGACAGTAGAAATAAGCCATGTAGGAGACATAGGTTTTCACATACAAAAATAATAATTCTAACTTTTTCAATAAACTAGCAAGAATCGTAACAAGAGTTTGAGAAGAAGTGAAAACTTCGCTCCTCGAATCTTTCTGAAAACGCTTGGAATTTTAACTAGGGCTTTTTATTAAGCTAAGACAATCAAATTTTACAGGAGAATATGCTTTGAGTATTTTTTATTCATGAATATTTGACAGAAATAAATTAGACATTGATTTGTGAGAATTCGTCTTCGAAACTTACCCATATAATTTAGTGCATACTGACCCGATTGTGCGTTCTTTCTATATTTGGATGAAATTTAACGGAAAGCAGCAGATAGTCAAAGTTTTTGATCAGAATATGATGTTCGTCTTGGCTATCTGATGTTGAGAATTGCCAATGTGTCTTCTACATGGCATTATTTTCTATACGAGGGAGTTGATAACTAAACTATGGCGAAACGTCAGCACAATTCTCCCTCTCTATAAGTCCCCTAACCGAACCTTCAGGTTTTTTCAAAAAATATATGCAAAAACAGACCTAGTTTTCGAGCTTTATTTTTTTAAACACTTGAAGATTCGTTAAGGGACTTATAGAGAGGGAGAACTGTATCCTTCTAAACCCTAGAGGATCATGTGAGACAAAATAGTCCAATATAATTAATGAAATGTTGTATCGTTTAATAAAAGTTGATTTTCTGAGACTACTTAATTTTAAATGTTCAGATAGCAAACTGTGTCGTATTAAAGCACTAGTAGAATCTGTATAAGGTGCAACGTATGGCTACGCATCATGATGGTATTTTTATCTCAGCACTAGCTCTTAATTTGATGTACAGTTAAATAAAGATGAAAGGCAAGATATATATTACGTCTGTTGTGACAAGTAAATCGAAATTTAGTGCGATGATTTGCAGATCGTTCAGGGTTCAAACGGAAAAACATGAAAATAACCTAATACGAGGATTTAAGATGTAGCTCAGGTTCAGAACTTTTCTGGATGGTAAGCCATGTAAATAAATTAAAGTTACTATCACAGTTAAACGCATCTAAATTTATTTGGAGCAACACTACAAAATCATTAAAACACGTAATCTAATTTTACATGAAAGGAAAGAAGCTTGACCTTTAGTTTAGATTACAGTACTGCATAAATATTGATTTACTATTTCTATCAGTCCGTGAATGCAGTGAGTTATGTTCTCCGCTCGTGCCCAACAGCGCGTTAACCCGCTGTTCGCAATGCCTTCACTATCAAGAATTCAACTTCAGAGGTCAAGGAGAGATGCGAAGAGAAGTACTTTGACATTGAGCTCTGCAGGTATTTCGAAAGTTTCCTGTGCACGATTGTCCTTTTCCTTGGCACACGCTTTGATGCTTCGATTTCGTCGAAGGTAATAGAGATACTGGCATGTTACCTCGAGCACATCGCCATCTGTTTCAGGGAATTTTATTTCGCGCGTGCGTGACTCCTTAAAGTCCACTTGTATACCATCGAAGTCGGTCAGCGCTCGAGCATGTGCGTTGAAATCGTACACAATTTAATAGACTTACCTTCCAGCAATTTCTTGATAACCTTCGACACCGAAACGCTTTCCTCTTCTACGAGGAATTCATAATTATCGGCTGATACCAGACGTACAAACCCTTCAGGAACCGGTCGCGCGGATGAATCGGCGGTGGCGGAGGAGTTCGCCATGATTGAATATGGGCGACCAACAAATTAGAGCAAGTATTTATTTGGGTGTCGGATAGTAGTCGATATGTGGTTGAACTAAAAAGTTGCAAAACTATTAACTTATGCACCTGCACCCATGGCCTGATTGCGATTCGCTTGCTCCTTCGCAAGCTCCTGCTGATGCTCCTGGAAGCGCATCGCAACACGCCCAGCAAACTGTGTGAATTTGTTCGCACATTTAGTTATGCACGCATTCTACGGGAAACCGTTAGCACAAACTATCTCTTAGAATCTAAACAGTCGCTTGAACGTACCTCCTTGTCGTCAATCTTTCGCGAACGGAACGAACTAACGCAGCTGTCAAAACAACGCATTACAAGCTCATTGTACATACGCAACGAATCCGCCATCTGCATCTCCTGCATCATCGCCTGAAGCCGCATCTCGTCCATGCTCGGGCCGCCCCCGAAACCTCCCATGCCGAATCCGCCCATGCCTGACATTGTGAAGTGTGGATCCTGAAGGTTTGTAGACGAGCTCGCGCGATGTCTTCCGGTGTGCTGCTGAGCAGAGAACAAATTGGTGGTGGATCAAATTTGAGCCCGACGTCGTCAGTAGACACTTGGCTAAATCTCATTGGGTGACAATTTCAAATTTTGCGTTTAACTGATCCAGTTCAAATTCAGGAACAGTTCAGATCGCTAAGTAATCACTGATCAACAACATCATGCACCTGAACAGTCCTTTGTGCGCAACAGATGAGGAAAATGAATCGCAAGTATCGGAAAGGTTACGCTGTTCATGGGGCGAGGTCAAATTGAAAAGGTAGTTATTTACTTGAGGGGAAACATGATGATATGACATCGGTATGCAAGACGGAGATGTAATATACACAGAGTGAAGAGATGTTGGCGTTTATCGATTGAGTCTGTGCGCGGACGAAGCACATCATTTCTTTTTGAAGAAAGACGTGACAGGTCGCGAAGTTCTGACGGGTGGGGGCTTCTTCACCACCTTCTTTTTCTTTTTCGGGGGTTCACTTTCGGCGCGAACCACAGCTTCGTTCTCCGCACGCGCATCATCCTGCATCGCGGCAAGTGCCAATTGTTGAGCATCAGTAATTCCCGCATCCTTACTTTCTTCCATTACACAATGTCGCTCCACGAGGGATTCAGCCCATTCCTGTGGCAAGTACTGCGCGACAATAGCGGCCGATTCTGCAAGACTCATTCTCGATTTGAGGCGGCGAACTTTCGAATCCAGCCATTTCTCGGTACGCGCACGGTCGAAGCGATAGTACATTTCACTACCGGCCTCCTTCGTCTCACATAACAACGCTAGTTGATCTGGCTGTATAGTAATCCCTCGAAGCTGTTCCAACAACGAATCGGCCGGCTCGAACATCCCGCTCTTCTGTCCCGACAGAACGCAAAGGGCCATGAACAAGGGGTCTACTCTGGTGACCATCGTGAGGGTTCCATCAGGCTCTAGCTGGGGCGGCTCGTTGTCAGAAGTGTACATCCACGAACCATGAGACGGCGCGAATCGCATCAGTTCCACCACATGCCCGTTCAGCAGAAACAGCGAAGCCACAGGTGCAGGCTTCAAATCGAGGGGCGTCAGCTTCAGACCATCATCCACGGAGCCGCGGGGTACACAGAGCACGCCCCCGCGAACGATTTTCGTTTTGTTTGCCATGCCTGCTCCGGATCAGGAAAAACGTTTAAATTGGGCCCCATTTCAAAATGTGCGCCAAATTTCATGTTATCGTGTGCATGCTGGAGTGATGGGTGACCGGCACTCGACTGAACGCCTGCAACGACTACCAAATGACGCCTCCTATCCCCACATCGGCCCCACTTACGCAGTCATTACCGACTTAGCCACCACCGCGCGACGATGAGACGTGAGCTGAACGCGCTGGCCATAGCCGCGCACGGATATTGGCTCTCGTTTCGGACAAACGACGGCGTGTCTGGACGTCGTTCTCGCGCCGGGAGAAGTTTGAGGACACCTGGGGAGTGGTGGAAATCAACGTCCACGATTGATCCTGAGGCCGAACCACCCCACAAACGCGCCCGTATATCGAATGTGTCAACTCAGAAATCTGTCGGACACCAACCCACCTCTCCTACAAATAGAGAGTCGCATGTTGGGTCTTCCAAGGAAAGTGTAGAGGGAAAGGTGTTATCGGCCGGCAATACTTCACTACCCTCATCTTCTAAACTTCGGAAAGGAAAGGGCGAAACCGTCAATAATGCCTTGTCACCTGTTGATTCACCGTCCGCACAGCAACCGTCGTCATCCGCCCTGTTATCTACAACGAAAGCTGGGAAAGCGTCGCCGGATAAGGCGGCTGGTTCTGTCGATGGGAAGAAACTTGGTTCGAGCGAGAAACAACAGAACCCAGTCCATACAGGGAAGCGCGCGCGCAAGTTATTTTCGGTGAAGAGACAGTTGGCATTGCCCAGTGCAAGTGGTGAACATGAGGACAAAAGTCAAGGCAAGGCTGCGAAGATTCGAAGCAGAAAGCAGAAACGAATACTGTTAGCCGCACAGAAACCATCGGGAACGCGAAAAATGTTGCCCTTTACGAATAAGTCGTGTATGAAACCGGTGAAAGTATCCGATGCTTCTGATGACCTCGGCGATTCACATTCCGAGTCGGGTGGTGGGGATCTTCGCGTGCCGCGGGAGAAGCCGTTGGAGAAGATGGACCATGGGGAAGGCATATCCATCACCACAGGTAGTGAGGATGTAGACGAATAAAATAACTTGTGCTCACGTTCCACATCAACATGATGGCCATCGCATTTCAGGACCCGCCACCACCACCGCCGGAAGTGAATCTATACACTGGTAGAAGGCAAGACACATGTGAGTGGGGACGATGAGCAAGAGTAAGTTTACGATAGTTCTACAGAAAGTGATACATACTAAACTACTTGTACAACAATTGTATCTCATCCAGCACGTAGGCGCAGGTCGAAACCTTGAGCGGTTAATCAGACTTGATGATATAAGCGTGAATGGTACGGGTACGAGCACTAGCCGCCCTAGTGACGGCCGTCGCGAGCTTGATATTTTCATTGTCATCCCCGGTTTGCACGGTCACGTCGCCTATACTGCAGCCGTTCCACACGACGCCGACCAACATGAAGCGCTTGAAATAGCGTCTGCGAATGAAGTCGCGCACCGCGCTCGCGTCCATGGTCTTCCCATGCCACATCATTTGCACAGCAGTTTTGGCAATGGAACTCACGTGTGGCGGCGGAGGTGGCGGCGGTGGACGCGGCGGTGGCGGGGGTGGCGGCGTCATTGGGGATGAGGCCGGATCACCTGGGGGTTGTGGATTGTAGCACATGGTGAACAAGGCTCGTGTTCGCTTCGTCGCCCTCGCCGTCTCATAAATATCGGAGAACGAGTCACTCAGGTCATGACGTGAAATAATTGTTCTAGTTTGTTCACTTCGCAGTTTCTAGTGTTTAATCCGATCGGTTGCAGCGGTCGTCGATCACATAGGTCGGGATGCAAATCCTGTGGTAACGATCGAAGTAGCGATTCCCAGGTACCTGTAGTCGAGATGTTGACGTTTACGGAAAACCTAAGTGGCACAGTTCGGTGGATTCGATCTTCAGGTACGGTACCCGTACAATGCCAGTTATCAGATACTGTACTGTACGTACGTACACGACAATAGTGTATCATGCACCTCTCGCTCAGTATGCACGGTGAGCTTTGAGTAGAGTAGCACATTATTCAGCGCACTCCCAAGCAAAAACGACACGATGCAGAATAAAAAGCGAAGAAAGGATATGGCCTACAGCAAAAATGATATGGTGTTGTAGTTGATGTGAAAGAAAAACGAGGCAGTTAGTAAGGCGATCAAGATGAAAATGAGGAGACCGAAGTTGAGCAGGAGATGAGGTGAAGGGTCAGCAAGTGCGGCAGGAAGAAACAAGTTGCTTAGTATCGGGAAAAAATAACCACATTTCCAGTACATCTGTAACGGCCACTTCTCGTCGTGAGCCCACAATTCACGCCGTCCAAACGATGACCGTACCACCGTCGCGTTAGATCCCGCACGCCACCATGGAACGCGCGGAAGCATTGGACGACCTCAGCGCGCAGCTGGCGCGGCGCGACGGCGCCCTCGACCGCCGCGAGGCGCTGCTATCCGCGCGCGAAAACGAGGCCCGTTCCATTGCCGCCCGCGCGCGACAACATGAGCGCGACCTCGACGCCATGCGCACCGCGTTGTACGCCGAGCAAGCTGCCCTCACCCAGCGCCGCCGCGAGCTCGACGCACGCGCCACCGTAGTACGCGACCTCTCGGCGACCGCGAAGAAAACCGCCAATCAAGTGGCCGAGAAGCGCGAGGAGCTGCGCGCGTTGAACGAAAATCTCGCCACCATGTACGCCGCTTTGCGCAACGCACAGCAATCTTTAGTAGACGTGAATAATCGGGCCGGAAAAACCGCAGAGCGTGAGAACAAGTGTGCGCAGATCGTCGTTGCTCTTGATGAACGGCAACGCGAACTCGACGCTTTGCAGCGCGAATTGCAACGCTTACAAGAGGAGATATCGCGCCGTGAAGAATCTGTCGCCGTTGCTTCCGATATCCTTCCGCTGAAAGACGTATTACCCGAGTTGCGCTCGGTGGCTAGTGAATATCGTAGTTTTCGTCAACGTCGTGCCGATGGCGATGATAACTCTCCAACTCCACAACCACCTCATGGCACCGCTGAGGAGGCACGCTATCTTATCGATTTCTTCCGTGATATTCGCGCATTCTCTAGGTCGCTGGAAGCACGTGAAGCCGCCGTCGCACAACTTGAGCAATCCTTGCCCGAACGTGAAAAGGCTGTTGTGGCACGAGAAAAATCATTGAGTGAGGGTGAATCTGCGTTGGAGCTTCGTCGTCGTGAGGTTGAGACGCAAGGGGTAGAAGTACGCGCTATGCTTGAAATAACCGAGGAAAATGCCCGTAGGATCGCCGCTGCAGAGGAAAGACTCGATGCAAGAGAAAAGAAGAATCGTGAAATGGACAAGAGGTTGAGCGACCGTGAGACCCACATCAATAGACAACGGAAGCTACTTGCTGCCCAAGAGAAAAGCTTGAAAAGGGCGAGTGAGGCCGTTCGTTCCCATGAAGAGGGTCTAGCAGGCGATGCGAAACGTGTCGCTGAAGGAAGAAAAAGAATTGAGGGCCTTGAGCAGGATATTGCAGCGCGTGAGGCATTGCTGCGAACCAAAGAAATTGAGTTAAGCGTTCGTGAGGCAAGGACCAAACGTTCCAACCTTCTTCATACGAAACTCAAACCAGAGGGCAGTAGAAATTCAAGAGCTTCTGTTGTTGAGCTTGATGACGACGAGTCAGTGGGTAATACTACTCATGCCTCAGATGATGACAATGAAACCGAAAGTGGGTTGGATATCAGCGCGGAACGTGAAAGAAAAACGGATCCTCATCTTACCATTCGCACGAAACATCGAACATCTACTCGTGTGTTGCATGAGACCGACAACCCAGGAGCGGCGGGTCCATCGCGTCAAAATGCAGAATCCACAGGAACTGGTGTGGTGTTGAGCGACACAAGTGGCCCCATCGCAGCAGCAGCTGCCCCGACTACTGTTCGAAAGCAGCTTACCTTCGGACAGACACCTGCCCCCATTCGCAACCCGAATGACCGTGGCTCGGAGACTAGCAGTGAAGTGGCAGCGTCGCAGCTTCACGGAGAGTTGAAGGCTGCACGGGCGATATGGATAGAAAAGGTGAACCGGCTTGACTCTGTTGTGGCCAGTATGTCGCAAGACCTAACCAGCACCGGCACTCAGTTGCTACCCGTGATTCGTGGTGTGCGAGCGGAATTGAAGCGTATTCGCGACGAAGCCAGTGGCAACGACGATGGGATTGATTCGTTTGATGGAGAGCGGGAGAGACATCGCGCCTGGGCACGTGCCATGACCGCGCAGCTAAATACTATCAAACAGGTGCAGGCCGGCTTACTGCACGCTTTCAACCGTGTGCTACCGCAAGCCTCAGAGTCGTCACAGCACGAAATCGACCTCTCGACTCGTAGTCGACCACCGTTAAGATTACATCAAGAACGTGGCGCTGTTTCTAGGTCGAGGAGGCATCGCAAAGCAGTCACTATGGCACCCGAACCGGAAGCCTCTGTTACTTCCGTTAGTTCTGCGGAGAAGTTGACCACTTACAAGATGCAAGTTCCTGGCTGGAACAATGTTGATCCTGTTCCGAGGTCACCCAGAACAACTGCCGAGGAGCTGAAGGCTCTCATAAGGGAAGTAGGGCTCGATTTGGAGCAGTAGACCTAGTTTTCTTATATGCAGCGTAAACGCTTACTTGAGTCTCGATATTTTGGCCTCGTAGTTTCATACTTTAAGGGTGGAAAGGTCGGACATTTCATTCCTGGTGTTGATCTTGGAACGTGCGAACGAACTGATAATATTAGTGATTTCCCGGATTGAAGAAAGTTGTACATGAACGCTAGTTTTCAAGAAACGGAGCATAGAACCACATCGGACAACGGTACAAGGATTGTAATCGGTACAGTACCGGCTTGCTTTACTAAACATCTAGCAGGTTAGGACCAACGCAGAAATACGACGCCCTACTCTTCGATGTTCACGGTCTGCAATCCCTTGAAGGAGGTGACCGGCACATGAGTGACGAGAGTGTAGAGAGGTTCCTTCGCGTCTTCGTCATCGTTCCTCTTTCGGGAGAGGCGCACGCGCACGCGGTAGGGTACATTACGAACGCCGGTCTTCCAAATCTCCTTGTTGAGCTTCGTGTCAACGCGCACATCGGAAGTGCCCATCATCTGCGTGGCGAACTTGCGAATCACTTTAATCGCACGCGGCGCCTTCCTCTTGAACCCGTACTTGCGCAGCTTCGGGTGCAAGTGAATGGTGTACTCGCGTGTCACCACCTCGGATCCTTTCGGCTTACGGTCTTTCGCCTATTCACGCGACGCATGTTAGAGACGCTGAGAAACGCGCAGAACAGGGCTGGTTGCAACGGAATCGGGGTCACTTACCATTGGGTTCGTGTGTGGTAGGCGAACGAGGTAGTTTCAGACGGTAGAGATGACTTCGCTGGATTGCGATGACGGGCGACGACGAGACAGTCATACCGGACCACGGCCGTCGACAACTGTAAGCTAGTGATCCACTGTCTGTAAGCAATACAGTTGTAAATACAGAAATATCGAATGTTTTCGTAAAATTTCCGAGATCAATCCCCCTTGTACGGTATCTTACTGGGGGGGCTATATCGGCAATCTGTATGGTTTAGATTCTCTTAATGTACCCATCAATGATCAATCTGCGGTTCAGGTCAGGGTGCTCATTCCCCGTCATCACATTGCAAAATTCGTGGATTCATTTTGTACCTTGAATCCATTCTACCAGCATCTTAATGATACGAACAAGAACCACATTGATTTTGCCGATGAAGTGCAAGATGCAACCTCTATGTTTCACTGCACCGGTGCCCGTGTCTACTGATATCGGCACCCGCACATTACTTCACTCGAAATGTGTTCGCCCATTTTCTCTGCCGCACCCAGCACAAGTGCCACCGACAAGAAGGGCACGATTGCACGCGACACCAATATGCGCTACTGCAGCGACAGTGATATCAGACCGTGTCATTCGACTGCCTAGCGATGACGGCCGAGTTGATGTGACATTACGAGTAGAGGACATGGGTGGACGACGGCGACGTGTGTCCGGCGGGGTTGACATACTGCAACCTGCCGAGAGGGTGTGGAACGTGCTCAGTCACTACGAGAACAACGCGGACTACATCCCCAACATTATTTCGAGCACGGTCACGAGACGCGACGGCCAGATACTGCTCGAGCAAATCGGGCAGATATCGAACAAACTGAAACTGCGCACGAGGTTGGTGATGGCTGTGACTGAAGACTTGCCAAACTGGACCATCTCATTCATGAAGCATGAGTGCCGGGATTTCGCCGAATTCACTGGTTGTTACAATATCGTGCAACGAACACCGGAGAGCTGCCGTCTCGAATACTCGGTCGTTGCTCGTCCACGCGCGATATACCCGATATCTTTAGTCGAGCGAAAAATCACTAAGGAAGTGCCTGGAATGCTCGCCGCTATTCGGGTCGAGTCTCAACTTGGCAATTTTATTGCTTTCTAACTAGTCAGAGAAACAAAACTGTTTACTATCGACCTAATCCATTGTGTTATCATCTACTTTCATTCGGGATCAATTTTGCCATAGAACTAACAGAGGGTATTCACGATTCTCGCTGCCACCACACCTTCGTCCACACTGAACAGGGGGATTCCGACAAAAACGAAAGGATTCAGTATGAGGGCTCTGAACGTGTAGGAAATCGATTCGCCTAGTTAACTGTAGATGATGGATACGGTATTGGTACTTCCAATCCGCCGCCCATCAAACGATCTGCCTAAAGTTCATTATTGAAACACAGTGATTTTTACCCATTAGTGTAGGCTCTACAGGGCACAATTTGTTCTTGTGATATTGAAACAAGAATAAACTTCTCTACTTCTCTATGCCTTTTTCTTTAGAATCGAGGGAACGTAGTCATGCGGCGATTCAAAACCAAGCAAGTTCAACGTGGTGGCACCGAGATTCGCAATACCCGCGTACTCGCTGTCTCCACCCCAAGTGGCGCTGGTGTCGATTTCGTAGTCGTCCATTCCCTTGCCAATAATCGCACACGGGACACGCGACTTTGTGTGTGACACGAGCGGTTTCCATCCTTCCGGTCTGTCGCCCTTCTTCGGCAATCCCGTTTTCTTATCCAGTTCCGCCATGATGTCGGCATTGCCATGATCTGCAGTCAGGATCACAACGCCTCCCCTCTTCACAATTTCCGGCACCAGACGTGCTACACACAAATCCATACATTCCATTGCTATACGTGCCGCCTGGAAGTTTCCGGTATGCCCCACCATGTCACCGTTCGGGTAGTTGATAACCATGAGATCCGGTTTGAACTCATCCAGCTCCTTCAACGCCTCGTCCGTGATTTCCGCAGCACGCATCCAAGGTCGAGTATGTTCACGCTCAGTATACGACTTGATACACGTATACTTCTCAAGGTCCTCGTCAAACTTGGCAGTTCGGTTGCCATTGTAGAAGTATGTGACATGTCCAAACTTCTGCGTCTCCGACACACTGTACCTCGTCACGCCGTTTTTGACGCAGTACTCTGGAACGGTGCGGCTTATGGTAGGTGGCGCCACCAAGAAATTGGTGGGGATGCCCGCGTCACCGTCGTATTGCATCATGCCCGCGTAACGAACATCAGGCACGCGTTTTCGGTCAAACTTGTCAAACTCGCCTTCGGGTGCCTCGAATGCCTGCGAGATTTCCAGGGCGCGGTCACCACGGAAATTCCAGAAAAGCACCGAGTCACCATCAAGGATCGGTCCAATCGGCTTTTTCTCGCCGTCGACTAATACGAATGGTGGAAGATGTTGGTCCAAAAATCCATCTGCATAGAACTTCTCGATCGCTTCGGTGGCCGACCCAAACGATTCAATCGAATCCTTGTCCCCGAGGACATGGGCTCTCCATCCCCGATTCACAATTTCCCAGTCCGCTTCGTAACGGTCCATCGTGGTCACCATTCGTCCACCACCCGATGCGATACGAGCATCTGTCCCGGATGAACGAATTGTATCAAGTCGTTTCTCTAGCGGTCCAAGGTAGTCTAGAACAGATTTCTCGGAAACGTCACGGCCGTCGGCAAGAACATGAAGACGGATCCGTTTCACCCCAGCGTCAATGGCTGCATCAAGCAGTTGGTACACATGATTCACGTGAGCGTGAACGTTACCGTCAGAGTAGAGACCCATCAAATGAAGTGTGTTTGCGTTCTCACCCACACACTTTTCGAGAAGCCACGACCAAACTTTCGATTGCTTGAAAGATCCGGTTGAGAAGGCGTTGTTCACGAGTTTCGCACCTTGGTCGAATACACGACCAGCGCCTAGTGCGTTGTGACCAACCTCACTGTTTCCCATATCGCCGTTCGAAGGGAGGCCGACTGATTTACCGGACGCTTCAAGTTCGGTACAGAGGCCAGGGCAACCATCGGGGCCTTTGCCCGCGAAAAGATCGTCCAAAAATGGAGTTCGTGCTTTAGTGACGGCGTTCCACTCTTTGTCGGGTGCAACACCAACACCATCCAAAACTATCAAAGCGACCGGCCCATCTCGCTTGGGGAAAGAAGGGTTGGGGGCAAGGGTCATTGATTCGGAAGAAGCCATCGCGATTAAGGTGAGGGTGTGCTTGGAGAGAAGTGCTCGAGCGTGGTCCGGTAGTGACGAACGAACAAAACCTGAAGCAACTAAATTATGATTGACACAGTGATGATTGACACAGGCCCGATGATGATTGGGCACTCCAAGATTCGATCGTAACACTGTGTGTGATTCGGCGATAGCATTGGTAACGTCAGTGTTTTGCAATATCTTAAGTGCTTACGAATGGGGGGATGGATATTGTACGTGTACAGCACAGGACACGCCGGTTTTTATTCTCTAGATATTTCGGTTGCGCAGCACTTTTCTAATACAGTATAGCTAAAGACCTCTTGATTGAAGTGAACTATTAAATTAAACTTCGCAAGGATTTCCTTTTGACAGCGAATCAAGGTTTTCGAGCCTAATAGGACATGTCCACTTCAAGCATATTCAGACATCAAAACATGAAGAGCCTGATTGGCTTGTTTAATACATGAAAAATTAGTGCCTAACAAACATTTGCGTCGATTAGAGGAATTTTATTCTGCAATAGAACAAAACGACAAACGATTTTCGTTCGTCAATGGATTTCGCTAAGGAGGATCTAAAAAAATTCAACAAGCATTATATTCAATTAAGTTTCTAGATATTCGGAAAAATTTTCGGTTACAATTTTAGTTGGAGCACATTCGTTTTTATGACTATTTAGGTACGCCGTTAGCTGTTGTTAAAGGAGTAAGGAATAGGGCCACGTGGGGAAACTAGCTAAAGTTAGAAATCCATCTGAGATGCGTGGGGGCCTCATAATTCTAAGGTTAAGAATTCTACATAGATCAACCAATAGTCAGAGAGACTGTTAAACGTTAGCAGAGAAGCATTGCAGTTCCCACTATGCTATAGTGACTCAAATTAGTATAACTCTTAGTACTTAAAAAATGTGGGTGTCCTGCAACTAAACCCGGACCAAATTACAACACATAACTACAATATAATTCACTGAGCTGATTCTTTAAAATCTGATTTAATTCCCATGATTTATTCAAGAAATGAGTTTCAAGAAATTATTTTAAAAAACTATCAGAGCAATACAAAACTATTCAGTACGAATTGCGAGCCTCAAAAATAAAAGTACAATCATAGCTAGAATAACTGTTATTTGAGAAGATTTGGCAAATCCAATACTTTGTTGGATCGTCTAGTAGTATTCTGATACATGTAGTACGCTAAAATCTTGAGGACATTCTTGAGCAATTATGACAGAAAAGAAAAATAGATCAAATTTTAATGGAAATTTTAGTATTTAGTGGATAGTCCTCTGACTTTCTGTACTGCTTTCACTCTGATCGACATTGAACCGATAAGTTCTTTGAAATATACAGTAGACAGATAAACCCAAACTGCA
>JAAUYH010095150.1_pt1 | contig 15567 bp, 14 predicted proteins | sample 7278061 | NCBI WGS metagenome assembly JAAUYH01 (sample SAMN14350203, study PRJNA611818) | marine sediment metagenome | isolation source: surface marine sediment (0.6m) | place: French Polynesia: Moorea | collected 2018-08
CGAAGTGATTGGATAAGAGAGGCGATTGTCAAAAGATTGGAATCTGAAGGCTTACTCAGTTTCAGGGAAGACTAAATAGACTATTTGCTCCGACACGGAGCGGCTTGTCGCGCTTACATCGCTCCTTGGGTATCTCCATACAAACCATCGCTCATCGCAATTTTTCACTCGCATTTCCTTCTGCATTGGGGAAAGTCTCAACAGCAGTGAGTGGGGGTTGTTTGTAGGGCGTGAGCATCCTGACGTAGTGCAGTCAGCCGGGGTTAGAAAAGCCTTGGGACTACCGCAAGCAGATTCAGAATAGGTGATGAAAGCTTTACTGTACCCTGTGCTGGGACGCTTTGGGCTGATTCTGCCAGAATGGCTCGAATAACCTTAAATGAAGGGTTTGATAAATCCGCCTTAGAAAAACTATGCTGCTTGTATGTCTAACACTACAGGCACATTTTTCTGTAAATAACCTTGTTTGTTTTTTTCTTGCTTTTCATTTGTGCCTTGTCGGAACAAGAAAGATATGACTAGCAAAAGCACTACTAACCAAAATAAATTTGTAAAAAAGTTACTATTACTAACTCTAGTTGGAGGTTTATAGATACTTGTATTTCCTTCTGGGCTTGGTATTTTTTCGCCACTCAAGTATTGAGGAAATAGAGGATTTTCTATCTTTAAGTTTCTATTTATGGGGGTTAGTCTAGGGTAGATTGGTTCAGTAACTACAGGTTCTTCCGGACGTATCTTTCTCTGCTCAATCCACTTATCCCATTCCTTCTGATGTTCCTTTCTCTTACTTTCAGACCGCTTTGTTAGTTCCTCTTGGCGTTTATTTATTTTGTTTTCAAGCAGTGAGTCCCATATTTTGTATAGTAGTACATCGCGTTCTGCGAGCGATTCATTATTACTCGGAAGGTTATTATTTGGAAAGTAAAAACTAACTGATTTGCTTTTTTTGTTGATTAGATTCTTGATGTTTGTCCTTTCTTTCTCTAATTCTTCTATCTCTTTTTTTAACTGCATATCGGACTGCAATTTACTTACCCCTAGCCCGAAGTTTGATGCATCTTTCATACTTCCCTCCCCCACCAATTGACGAGAGACTTCTACTCTTACAATACCGATATTTACTCAGGCTGGAGAATTTCTGCAACAAAATGAAAAGTAGCATTTGCACTCCCTGTGCAGAATTTAGCGAGAAAAACTGGAAGCTCACGCCCCTTGGGTATCTCCTACAAACCATCGCTCATCAGAATTTATCACCCGCATCGAGTCTGCATTGGAAAAAGTGGGTTAGTTGGTTGTGGAGGGATCGCATCTCTTCAAAGATTGAAAGCTGTCACCAGGGCGATAGATGAATTGAGTGGGGAGTTGGAGGAGTAAATAAAACAAATTACTCACCCGATTAGCTTCCTACTAAAACTTGAGATAAGTAAGCGAACGCTCCACAGGAACGTCTGGCGACAAAACTCTGTTGTTTTTTCAGCTCAACCAGTAAAGATGCGATAAGCCGGAGGCTTGACGCGGAGCGTATCGCCAAAACACACCCAGTTAGAGATAGATAGAAGGATGAATAATGGAATTTTTGTAGTTTAAATCACCATAATTACCGATTTTTTCTCAGTTTATTCTCTAGTTCTTCCCGATTATTGCTTAATTTAAAATCAGTTTCTCCTAAAGGGGAACCAACAAACACACACTGAATTTATAGGAGTATCATTATGGCTTTTGGAATACAAGATTTGGAAAGAGATGTACAAAAATTTAAGCAAGACATCGAAAATGCTAAAGCGACATATATAGATGAGTATGCTGAATATCTAAATGTCGCAACTGATTTCGAGAATATAGAACAGAAATATGATTTCCTTCAGGAAGATGTCGAACTTATTACAAAAGTATTTCCTGAACCAAAACAGAATAATTTATCAAGTGCCGCTAGTATTTTATTTATTGCTTCAAGTCCTTTTGAACTCGTTGCTGGAATAAGTTTTGTAGTTAAAAAATACAATTCTTGGAAGCTAATAAAAGCGATGAAAGCAGGGGGTGTAACCGCCGCACAGATAAAAGCGGTATCTGGTAGCACAAGTAAGTTACTTAATTTAGCAAAACAGGCAAATATAGGTAAAGCTGCAAGGCTTGCAAGAATATCACGCTCGGCAAAAATAGCACGTATCACTGGTACAGCAGGATTTATTCTTGCGATTGTTGGTGGAGCTTTGGAAATTGTCTCCATAGTCAAGCGGAAGGAGTATCTGGAGGAACAAAAAGATGAATTACAGAAACATCTGAATGAGTTTAACACTATTATCGATGAGGCTAATGATGCCACCAAGGATATAATCACTGCTTTTCTGACTTACTTCAATGAAATAGGAATTGATGTTGATGGAGTATTTAATGACAATCAAGATGGATTTTCAGAAGACAATACAGAACAAAAGTTTGAAGATGCAGTATCACAGTTGCGTGAAGCTTTAAATGGAGCTATCAGAACAATAGGAGAACTGAATGCATCTATTGGACTAGCCAATAGATTCATAGATCGTAATATTAGTAGAGGATTAACAGGGGCAGAACTGATTGAAGAAGTTATCTTTGCTACAGAGCTTCCAGAGGAATTGATTCAACGCCTATATGTTTTCAAGTTACAAGAGCTTGGTAATAGTGTCCAAGAAGCAATAGAGCTATCTGGATTGGCAGAAGATATCGTCAGGAATGTTTATGCTCGCGGTTTTTTAGATGATGGTAAAACTGTTGAGGATACTGTTGAGTTATCTGGATTAACAGAAGACGAAGTTAGAAGAATTTTTGCAAGCAAGTTACTAGACGATGAGCTAAATGCAGAAAATCCAGATGATGTCATTGATGTGAGAGCTATTGCAGAAAAAGCAGGTCTTTCAGAGGAAATTGTTCGAGAAATACGAGCTGAGAAACTAGCTGATGTGCAATCTTTTTCAGAAGAGGAAGAAGCTGAACTGGTTGCAACAAGATAGTAATTACGCAAACAGGATGGACAAAACCAACCAGCCTTTTATTCGGGACTGATTTAACCGAGCATCTTCACAATATTTAGAACGAACTAAAGTATGGCGAGAGCCAGAAAAGAGACAGTTCTTAAAGCACAATCGCAAACAAAAAACACACACTTAATTTATTGGAGTATTATCATGGCTTTTGGAATAGAAGATTTGGAAAGAGATGTACAAAAGTTTCAGCAAGACATCGAAAATGCTAAAGCGAAATACTTAGCTGAATATGCTGAATATATCGATATCGCAACTGATTTAGAGAATATAGGGCAGAAATATGATTTTCTTCTGGAGGAAGTAGAGGTTATTAAAGGAAGAATGCCTGAAGAAAACGATGCCAGCGATACTCTATCAGACTCCGCCAAGAGTTTGCTTATTTCCGGAGGCATCTTTCTAGGCGTTTCTGGAATAAGTTTCATAGTTCGACAGTTCAATGCTTGGAAGCTGATTAAACTCGAAAGAACACTCAATCTCAATCTTCTTGTGCAAGCAGACAGAGTTAGGGATATGGGCATAAAATCAGCGCAAATCATTAGAAATAATCCCAATCTTCTGGCAAGAACTCAGGCAAGAAGCGTACTCAGAAATAGTAGAGCATGGCTTAACACACATGGTTTTAGGACTACAAATGCTATAAATCAGATTCCTGCCCAACTTCGCTTGGCAAGAGCATCACAAGCTGCCAAGCAAACAGTTATAGCATGGGCAACAAAAATAGCCAAATTTACTGCTGGTGTAGGATCTATTCTTAGTATTATTGGTGTCGCTTTGGTAATTAGAGATGTCAGGGAGCGGAAAAAGTATCTTGAAGAACAGAAAGCCGCATTAAAGCAGAATCTCGATGATGTAAATGGTTATATTGCTGAAGCCAACGATAGCACGAAGGATATAATCACTGCTTTTTCCACTTACTTCAATGAATTTGAGATCGACTCCGATGGGATATTCAATGAGAATCAAGATGGATTTTTAGATGAAACTGGAAAACAAAAGTTTGACAATGCAGTATCAGAACTGCGCGCAGCTTTAAATGGAGGTGTCAAGCGAATGGGAGAACTCAATGCTACGACAAAATTAGCTAATGTACGCATAAATCGTTATATCAGCCAAGGACATAAAGGGAAAGAACTGGTTGAAGAAGTTGTCTTTGAAACAGAGCTTCCAGAAGAGGTGATTCAACGTCTCTATGTCTTAAAGTTACAAGAAGTTGGCAGCACTGTCCAGGAAGCAATAGAGCTATCTGAATTACCAGAAGATCTGATCAAGAAGTTTTATGCTCGTGGTTATTTAGATGACGGTAAAACTGTTGAGGAGACAGTTGAGCTATCTGGGTTAACAGAAGACGAAGTTAGAAGAATTTTTGCAAGTAAGCTATTAGATGAGCGGCTAAATACTGAAAACCCAGATGATTTTCAGTACATGAAAGATATTGCCGAACAAGCAGGTGTTTCAGAGGAAATTGTTCTAGAAATACAAGTTCAGAAAATGCCCAATCTGCCAATTGATATTGAAGAAGAACTTGAAGAAGAACTTGTAACAAGATAGGAATTATGCAAAAGCTGCAAATTTAATGTAACTCATAGGGTGGAACTTATCCACCCTACTCATGAAGTTTGTGCATCAATGTTCAGATTAAATCGAAACAAAAAAGCTGGAATTTAAATGGGAGATTATAGCGCTACGCGCAAGTAATAAGTAATAAGTAATATGTAATAAGTTTACTGTTCAAGGGTTTCAGCGTTCAAGAATGTTCTAATCTGATTGCGTAGTGCTATAAACCCATATTTTTAGTTAAAGAGTAGTTTTTTAAGGAATTGATTATGGGGTTCTTCAAACGGACTGTTAGGAAAGCAAAGAAAGGTGTAAAAAAAGCAGTCAATAAAGTAGAAAAAGTTGTAGATGAAGGAACTAGCGAAGTTAAGAAGGCTGTCAATAAAAGTGCTAAGGAAATAGAGAGAGTTGCAGATAAAGGAATTGATAACTTAGAAACAGGAGCTAACTTAGCTAAAGAAGGATTGGAGTCAGCGGGGGATTTTGTGCTTAATAGCTCAGACAGAGAGTATTGGAATAAAGAAATTTCCCATCTTAAGAGTCGCTTGAATAAATTACGAGAAGAACTGAATAATAAAATTAATAATTACTACGATGTGAGGATAGATTATCAAGAAAAAATTCATACCTACATCACAATCAGGCAAGATACTGTCACGTTGGGATTACTATCCCCAGACAAATTTGACTTAGAGCAAGTTATGGATAATGCTGGAATCATTATAGATACTACTAGAGACTTTAGTGAAAGTAACAGCGACATTGAATATATTGGCAGATATGCACTTGGTTTTGTATCTGGCGGAATATCTGATATTATCTTTGCCTCTCAGGAAGCTAAGAAAGAAGTTAAACACTTGAATAAACAAATTTTTCCATTGGAAGAAAGCCTAGAAAAAATTAACAGTAACATTGCTAATCATCAAAAAGGAATTACTCTCATCAATCAATCTCTAACCAAGATTTTGCAGTTGTATGGAGCCGATACTACCGTAGATAACTTTGTCTCAAAGCAATGTAAATTAATTTACAAGCAAGCCAAAGAAGTAAAAGTTCAGAAAACTATCATTAAGATGCAGAAAAAAGGTTTAACCCAACGAGAAATTACTGAAATAACCGTAAATTTATAATATAAAAATGATGTGTAAATACTTGGCTTTGCCGATACATTTATCTAATTAGACACCTCCAACAATTAAAGGAGTTGGAAGTTGGGGATTAAGAAACCCCATAATTGGGGGGAAAGTAGCGAAGACACTGTTGGCGAAACATTGCTTAACAATAAAAACTGTGGGTGGAAGGATAATATTGCCTTCAGGATAAGCTTATGCTTGGTTCTACTCTCCCTCCAATACCCCAACAACTTCTACCGGCGATACGCAAAAAACTGTCCCAACGTCGCAGCTTTTGAAAAAGCCGAACAAATTGCGATCGCATCCAAGGCGGGTGTATGGGGTAAGCCTGGTCTGGAGAAGCCTTGGGACTACCGCAGGCAGAAGAGGAGTAAGTGATGAAAGCTTTTCTGTACCCTGTGCTGATTAGCTTGGGGAATTTGGGATTGTTTTTGGTTGCCGTGCTGTGGCTTCAGTCCCATCGGCAGACAGCTAATTGAAGCATCAAAAATCACCTTATTATACTTTTATTTTGCTTGTAGAAAATTTTTAATATGTCATTTTTATAAATGTCACAAAGAAATACTATTTTTTGAGAGTTTATATAATCTGTTATTAATAGGCATCTCCGGAAACAGTTAAAAGACTCTCATAACTAACTTATAGAGTGCGAACGCTAGTTAGCTATTTTGTACCCTAGAATAGGCATTAGAGACGTTTTCTATAGATAAGAGCGCGAAAGTATAGCATGAATATATCTAATTTAAGATTGCAAAAATCTCGTTTATTGCAACTAAAAAATATTTGTTATACAAAAACAAATTAGATAAAACTATAAGCATTTTAATATAAACCACTTATAGTTTTTATCTAGACTAATTAAATGTTTAAAAGGAAATTTATTATGCCTAAATTATCAAAAAATATTGGTCTGAATGAACTGATTACCAAAATAAAAAATGAGTTAGAAAGTACAAATAAGGACTCACCAGCTTTTTTTGTAGAAAAGGCAGAATTAGAACTTCAAGTTACTTTTTCTAAAGAAATTGTTGGAGAAGCTGAAGGAAAAGGCAAAGCAGAACTTAAAGTTCAGGTTTTAAGCGTTGACTTTCTGAAATTAGGAGAACTAGAAGGTGGGGGGAAAGTCACAGGAAAATCTAGTCGAGAAGATGTACACAAAATTACACTAACTCTTACGCCAGCTATTGGTTTGAACCAAGAAGTATGGAATCGTATCAAACCAGATAAACAAGAAGAAATCAAAGCAGCAGCTTCAAAAGTAGTTATCCAAGGTGATGATGACGATATTTGACCTATTAATCTTTTTCAATGGAAAAACTAAAGTTAAACCTATCTCCGATAGGTGGTATAAATTTTAGAATTTATGCTGATAAGTATGGGGAAGAAGAATCATTATTACCTTTTTCAGACGGTGATGAAGATTCTAATTTATTCATAGTGCTTAATGTACTTAATACATTTAATCCTAAATACAAGCATCGCAAAAGAAATGATAAGGATTGGATGGTAAGAGCAGGAATTCTCTGTGAGGATAAGCGTTTTTTCCACGAGAAAATGCGGGGAAATATAGGTCAAAAACTATATGATGCTCTGTTTCCCAAAAAAATTAGAGAAGCACTAAATCAAAAACTCGGAAAGGCTGGTTCAGAGGAAGATTTACATCTTCAGGGCTAACTCTAGCTAGTGGTGGTGAAGACAATATAATCAAAATCTGGGATGTTGCCGACGGTAAATGTTGTAAAACTTTTCGAGAGCATACTCATTCGATATGGTCAATACATTTTAGTCCCGATGGTCAAACTTTAGCTAGTGGCAGTAGAGATGAAACCGTTAAGATTTGGGACGTTAAAAATGGTGAGTGTATACAAACTTTGCAAGGACATATTGGTTGGGTATGGTCAGTATGCTTTAGCCCAGATGGACTAACTCTAGCTAGTGGTGGTGAAGACAATATAGTGAGACTTTGGAATGTTGCTGACGGTCAATGCTGTAAAACTTTACTAGGTCATACCAGTAGAATAAAATCGATTGCTTTTAGTCCTGATGGTAAAACTTTAGCCAGCAGTAGTGAAGATCAAAAGGTGAAAATCTGGAACATGGATGACAGTCAATGCCTCCAAACTCTACAAGGCTACACTAATGGAATCAGATTGGTCACCTTTAGTCTAGATGGTAAAATTTTAGCTAGTGGTGGTGAAGACCATATAGTGAGACTCTGGAATGTTGCTGACGGTCAATGTATCCAAAATTTATCTGGACATAAGAATTGGGTACGAGCAGTTGCTTTTAGTCCAAATGGTCAAACTTTAGCTAGTGGTAGTGATGATAAAACGGTGAAAATCTGGAATATTGATAATGGTCAATGTCTTAGAACTTTGAAGGAAGCGCATAAAGATTCAGTAAGATTTGTTACTTTCAGTCCTAGTGGTCAAATGCTTGCGAGTGGTAGTAGAGATCAAACAATAAAAATCTGGAATATTGATAATGGTCAATGCCGTAGAACTTTTAAAGGTCATACAGATTGGATAATGTCAATTATCTTCAGTTCTAACGAGCAAAAAATTGCTAGTGGTAGTGGGGATCAAACAGTAAAAATCTGGAATATTAATGATGGTGAATGTCTTCAAACTTTACAAGGGTATCAAGATGCTGTGTGGGCAGTAGCTTTTAGCCCAATTTACGAAGATTATTCAGAAGAATTTGGTAGAAAAATAGCTGTGGGCTACGGAGATAAAGCAATAAGAATATATGATATTAATGACGGTGAGTGTCTTCAAACTTTACAAAGTCATAGCCAAGAGGTATGGTCATTGGCTTTTAGTCCTAATGGGCAAATACTAGCTAGTGGGAGTTCAGACAAAACAATAAGAATATGGAATATTAATGATAGTCAGTGTCTTCTTACTTTAAAAGGACATACTAACCGAATCTGGTCATTAGCTTTTAGTCCAAATGGTCAAATAATAGCTAGTAGTAGCGAAGATGAGACTATTAAACTTTGGAATTCCCAGACTGGTGAGTGTCTAAAAACTCTAAAAGCAACTAGACCGTATGAAGGTATGAATATTACTGGAATTACTGTTTTAACTAAAGATTCAACTAAAAATTTAACTGAAACTCTCAAAACTAGATTAAAAGCTCTTGGTGCAGTGGAAACAAGTGGTTAACCCTCTTTTGTCATTCCTGGAAACCCAATCGCTGTAAGGCTTTCAGGGACTTAATTTCAGTTTTTTAGAATTAGCCTCATAGTATTGTTAGAACCCACATTCCGCACTTTGGTTTGTAGTATGCCTTGTATGATAATTTTATGAGTATAAATACTTATCATTTTCGAGAATTTAGCGATCGCAACGGATCAAACTCTCGGAAAAATTTAAGCATAAATACTCAGATTTTGTGATAATTTTTAGAGAATTAGCGATCGCTAATTACTTCTGCTAGCATACTACATTTTGGGGTAATGCTAGAGAAGCTGTCACGAAGTGCCAACGACCCTGAAACCCTCTCACACAGGGAATTTCACCATCACTTGGTCATAAATCTCTTGGGCTTCCCCAATGCTCAATCTTGAATAAACTTCCAAGGATTGCCGAGAAGAATGCCCAGAATATGGTTGGATTAAAGCATCATCAATTCCTTGTTTTTTCAACCAAGTCAGTAGAAAGTGGCGCAATTGATGGGGTGAAATGGGCTTACTTAGTCCCGCTTCTTCTACGTACTTCGCCAAAATCTTTCTAATTCCTCGGTCGCTATACTTGCGTTTCCAGTTAGACTCAAACAAGTAAGTAGCTTGTTGTTGAACCATCCGGTCAACGTGCATTGCTAAAACTTCTTTAAATGAAACTGGGAATGGAACAATTCTATCTTTACCTCCCTTACCCGAATTAATCCGAATTTGGCAGCGTTTAAAATCTACATCATCTAACCGTATATTTATTAATTCGCTGACTCGTACTCCCGTGTAAAGCAGGGTTTTGATAATTACCATATCCTGAACATTCCGGGCTTTCCAAACCGCTTCGTAGTAGCGTTTAATTTCTTCTTCGGTTGGTACGTATGGTAATTTTTTAGTCTTAGTTGATACTTCTACCTCTAGCTCTTGACGTAAGTGTTTAAAAATACTTTTGAGATAGTTATAATCCGGTCTTTCCCTACGCAGATATTTCGCCAATTCTTTGGCTTTCTTCTTAGCTGGTGTGCGTTGTAAATTCATCAGACCACCTCCAGTTTGCGGTCAATTTTTAATCGCTTGTTTAGGTCTAGCTGAAAAGTGCCATAAGGGTTAACATGACCGTAAATCAACGGTGTCAATGCTCGTTGGTCATTGGTAGTTAGTTTCTTAGACCAAGCTGGTTCAGAAAGAACTTGTTGCAACATGAGGGTGTTAATATATACCAAACTTATCTGTAATAGATGTAGGGATAAAACGGCTATTTCTTGTTCTGCGCGCTGGTTGGTAGCGATTTCACCGCTTTTACCATAGAAGATGAAACTGTTGGCACTATTCCAATTTTCAACAACATTCAGCCCCTCATTGATTTCACGCTGCAGTGCTTCAGAATGCAAGTATTGGCATAAAAAAATAGTTTTGAGAACCTTACCCAGTTCTCCCAACGCCTGATAAGTAGGATGTTTGACATTATTACGAGTAAAACGTCGCAAAATTGCTTCTGGTTCTGCCGTCCCCAAACGTAATGCCGTCGCATACTTAACCATTTGGTCATATTGCTGACGAATTAACTCCCAGTTAATGGGACGAGTCAAAACCAGTTGTAGGTGGGGATAAGCATTTGGATTGCCTGTTTCTGGGCGGTACAGTTTCTGTCGATGAATCCCCTTAAGACGAGGCATTAACTGAAAACCAAGTAAATGACAAAAGGCGAACGCCACCTCACTTTAACCACTTTTAGATGTTCTAAATCCACCTCGGATGCTAGGACAGAGTTAATTAGCCAATCAACCATCTGCTTGGCATCTTTGACTGAAGCTTTGCGGATACCTAAAAAGCTGCGGATTTCTCCACGATGACGCTTTATTGAGCGCCCGTTCCAGTCATAATCAAGATATTGTGCGGATGGGACATCAACTTGCTTGGCGATGTAATCCACAATCATTCCAGGTACATCTTGGGGGATAGTCGGAAATTTTGTTTCGTACTGAAAAAACTTGAGTAAGACAGCACATCCCAAACGATTAGCACCAATTTTGTTACCCAAAAAAGCTATCTCGTTAGGGAGCAATGTCCAATGTTCAATCAGTTCATCAACTTCCCAATATCTTTTCAAGAACACCCTGCTCCGAACTGCACCTCAACAACCTTACCACGAACCCAAAAAAGTTTTGCTAATAATACTTAAACTCCACCTCTCACTATCTACTTTTTCAACCCCATGAAATTTTTTATTATCAAATTCTATAACCTCCCCATTTTTTAAATTATATTTTTTCCCATCATAAATAAAATTAATTCCATTCCCTAACAAATCCTCATTACATACATTAATTACAATTACTTTATTATCAAATACATTCCTATCTTTATGTAATTTTAATTCACACCCAACACCATACTTATATATCAAAACACTATTCCAATCACACCCCCCATAATTCATCACATCTCTTTTTTAAACCATTATCAATATCCAAACCTTTATAAAATTTACTCTTAATTCCCAAATCTACACCAATTCCCAACCAAATACACTTCCTACCACTTAAATTCTCTCTTCCATTCCATCTTTCATTTTCTAATAAATTATTATATTTTTTAACAAAATTCCAAACTTTATTCTTATCTACAAACCCTTTTTTAATTAACATAATTATCTACCAAATACTATATTAGCCATAACATAATTTTCAGGAAATATATAATTTATTCTTATTATTTAAAGTTTCATTCTTAATTTTTAAAAACCCATTTTTTTTGTGAATTCTTCCAGGTTTTTCTTAATTTTCACAGACTTATGAACAAGGCCCTGGTTGGCTGTGCTGGGAGTGGGCCGGAGCTTGCGGAGGTCTACCCCAGCGTACAGCCAATCAGGGCCGGCGAGTTGCTTGGAATGGGATCCAATGCTTTTTTACCCAGCGACTTGACCATGCGACCGACCAGGAGGGGGGGAAAGCGAAGTGATTGGACTACTTTTCCTAGCGATTTGACCCCCCACCGCCCTCCGGAGCGATAAGCCGGAGGCTTGACGCTGCGGGTATCGCATATTTTTTACCTTTCATTCGTTATTAAGTATGTAGGGCTTATGTGAGTTAGAAGCTAAAAAAAACAAGGTAGAGGAGTTAGTTAGAACTGAAGAATTAGAGTAGAGACTGAAGCCGTTGATATAGCTTAATAATTTTTAACCCACATAAGGCGTTATGTACAAAAAGTTTTGAAGAGTGTTTGATCATGAAAAAGCTGATCGCCATCCTCCCGTTTTTATTGTTTATAACTTCACAGCAACCTGTTTTAGGGAAAACTTCCTTCACAACTAATCACCCCGTAGATTCAAAAGCTGCAAATCAAGACTGCAAACTTGCTCAATTAAGTCCACAACAGCGACCACAACCTGTTAATAAGCCAATCATTTTTAAACCACCCACACTAAAAATGAAGGTTACTGGTGGGACAGTTAAGCTTGTTTCTCCAAAACAAGCTGGACTATCTCTGCGAGTACTACCTGGTGTTAAACGTATTTCTTTCCGCAACTGGGCAAAACTGAAGTCTGTTCCCAAATCGGGATTATATCTGGTGGAAACACCATTTGTTCCAGCATCACTGCCAAAACAGTTGAAAAAGCTAGGTTACACTCTCAAGCCAGACGGCAGACTACTTGATGAAAAAGGTCAACCCATTACCCTTTTCGTTAAGAGCGAAGTCTTTGAGGTTAAAAGAAAGCCTGTACTTCGTAAATCAATATCCCAAGCAGCAGTGAAGTCTATTAGTACGAATGGTAAATTGTATGCAGCTAATCCATATCCATTTTCCCAGTTCTCCTGGTCGATGTGGTGGCGCTATCGAGGCGGATTTTGTAGAGATTATCGTGCCTGGACAACAGCTGAAGCTTGGGGACCCCTGCAAGGTGGAGCACGACCCCACACCCGAATCCAATACATGGAAACCCGTGCTCAAATCGGTAGTCGCAAGGATCGGGACTCTTGTTTCAACTGCGACAATGAGTCATCCTATGTGAGACGGCGTATTGGCTGCTTCTGGCCTGCTCATGGCAAAGGTTCTGGGTCACATTATGCAAACTGGAAGGACGGTAGGTTTAGTGCAACCCGCACCTGGTCTTGGAGCCATTAACACAGGTTGATAAAGGGCAGGAGCGCCTAGTGTGAGATTGTTAGTAGCGTAAAGCCTCCGGCTTATCGCTCCGCGTATCGCGTATAGTATTCTGGTAACGGATTCTTGGGGCACGGATGACCGTATGGAGTCGGTGCCAGTTAAGGGCGCGAGAATTGCACGGGCGCAGCCGGTGCTTTTTTGTCAAAGGGGGTCAATTAAGGTAAAGTCCTGACTCTCAATTCATATGGAAGTTATTACGCTCAATAGCCCGCAGCGGGTGAAGGCTGGGGCTAGAATGTTGATTTTGATTAAAGATTTAAATATTGCGTTACATTACTTCGAGAACGGAACTTAAAGGAATTCATCAGTTTTATGTGTTTTTACACATCGTAGTCTAATGTCATATCCCGTGTTAAGATTACATTGCCATTGGGGTCAAAAACGTAAAGAGCGATCGCTTTTTCGTTGGCAGGATTGTAGATTACTTGATAGCGATACTGAGCATTTTTGAAGGTGTAAATATAAGCTTGTTCTTCCCGTGTAGTTTTGGGATTTTTCAAGGTCAATTTAGAACGAGTTTTTGTGTTTTCGCCTTCATAAGTGTAAGTTCCAGACTGGTTAGTATAAAGTCTAACTACCCACTCCTGGTTAGCATCAATAAAGGTTCCTTGAGGACGACCATAGCCCTTAACCATATTCCGACTTAGAATAAGATTACCACTGGGATTGAAAACGTAAAGAAAGATAGATTTAGGTCTGGAAGGATTATAGATTACTTGATAGCGATATTTGCCATTTTTGAAAGTATATTTATAAGCTTGTTCTTCCCGTGAAATTGTAGGGTTTTTCAAGGTCAAGGAACTACCATTTTTGGTGTTCACAGCTTCGTAGGAATAAACCCCAAACTGATCTAGGTACAAGCGAACTTCCCATTCCTGGTTGACATCAGCAAAAGTCCCTGTTGGACGGACGAAGTCTGTAGGCATAGCAGAGGCACTGCTTGTAGTGAAAGCAACTTCTGTAATCGCAGGTGTGACTAAACCGAGAATAGATACTAAGGCAATGGCTTTGATATTCATAATGTCTTGAATCAAGTGGTTTAACGTGTCTTTGTTCTATAAATGTCTTCCATGAGAAGCATCTGGTTTTCGTATTTTCACTGATAAAAAAAGACACTATATTAACTGTCTATAAATAAGCACTAATAAGGACTTATTCTGACGTGACATTTCAGTTAAAAAACAAGGACAAAATAAAATTCGTCACATACAGCATATTCTTCTAAATTTAGTGATAAGGTGTGAGCGGTAAGCGAAGCGGGAGCCGAAGGCTTATCGCTGTTTCTTGCCCCAAAAAAAAGGGAGCCGCAGCCCCCAAACAAACCGACTAGCCAGCCAGAACCACCCGGAACCGACCCAGACGAAGACGACCAACCGGACGAACCGCAACCACAGCAGACACAACCACAGGAACAGAAACCCGCCAACGACGACCAAAACGACGAACCGCAAAGTAAGTATCCGCAGCCCCAAAGAACTGGACACCCGCAACCGCAGCAAACCGCAACGCCGCCCCCTCAGACCGGAAAGAGCAAACACACACCCAAGAAGAAAATGAACGACGAGAAGGACGCACCGCACAAACGCCAACACCCAAAGACCAAGCAACCGAGAAAACCTCACTCGCCAACGGAGCAGGACAACCAACGAAAGAAGAACGAACAACCACAGGACAAAACCCCCACAAACGAAACGACAAACCAGGAACACCCCCGGCACATGAAAGCCAATGCGAAGGGAGTCAAGGGCGCGGATGCGGAGGCTGCCCCTGTGAGGATATTTGATTTGAAGTGATTAACTTTATGGGGCAGCCTCCGCCAAACAACAACGGAGCAGTATCCTTACTCCGCGTGCATTTTACCCTTGACCCCGTAGCTACAATATAAAATGCCGGGGGGTGTAACCAACGAGTATGTTTTCTGCTACCCCTCAACGAGTGATATTGCTGCTACCTTCCTGCAATGAGCCATAGATTCCGCAGAAATTAGGGGCACTGTGCGCGCTTCTGGTAGAGGATGGCAATCTTCCATCAGCACATTACACAGTGCGGGATGGTCATTGGTAAAACAGGAATTGGGAATTAGAGATAGCTACTCTGTGAAAGTTTCCTCTAAGAAATATCAAGCGATACGCGAAGCGTCAAGCCTCCGGCTTATCGCAATGCGTATCAATGCTGTAGAACTACCCTTATCAATCTGTTACAGATGCCCCACCGAGCATATAAACTTGGTGAAGCAGAGATTTCCTAACATCCCAATTGAGCCATTATCAACTGCCAAACCTGGCACAATTCATCAGATAAATAAGAAGGAAATAATCAGTATCTGATCAAATTTGTTACACTTATCGGCATCAAATTTTTCGCTACATCCTCAATCATTGAATTTACTTCTTCATCAGTTAATCCATTATTTCTGGCTACACTACTTGCATTACTATTAATCACTTGTTTAACTATGTTTTCAGCATATCGGTGTGTATACGTCTTTCTTGTTCCTACAAAATCTAGCTTCTCACTA
>JAAUYH010026037.1_pt1 | contig 15564 bp, 14 predicted proteins | sample 7278061 | NCBI WGS metagenome assembly JAAUYH01 (sample SAMN14350203, study PRJNA611818) | marine sediment metagenome | isolation source: surface marine sediment (0.6m) | place: French Polynesia: Moorea | collected 2018-08
AGCTGATCGATCCCTTCTCAGGGGCGGACGCGCTGCACAGCCGTCACCTCGAGACGCCCATCGACGCCCACGTCTCTTTCGGCGACGATCCCCTGCGCATCCTCCGGGCGGCCCGCTTCATCACCCGCTACGACATGACTCCAGCCAAGTCTCTCGCCGCAGCCGCGTCCGATCTCGTGGGTCGCCTGGCCATCGTCTCGGCCGAACGGATCCGCGACGAGCTCGACAAGCTCCTGGCCGCCTCCCATCCCTCCCGAGGGATGCGGTTCCTCGCCGACATCGACGCCATGCCCTTCGTGATCTCCGGTCTGGCCGGGGCCGACCTTGCCGAGATCGGCCTGGAGCTCGACACCGCCGACCGCGACGTGGAACTCAGACGGCTCATCCTGTTCCAGGCTGTCCCCGCCGCCGACCGGGTCACCGACATCTCCGCTCTCCGCTACTCGAACCACGAACGCAAGACCATGCGATTGGTGCTGGCGGCTCTCGACGATGTGCGGGCCCAAGAGAATTGGAGCGACGAGGAGATCAGGCGGCTGGTCGATCAGGTGGGGTCGAGTCGTGTCGAGCTCCTCTTCTCGCTGTGCCGCACGGTCGACGGTGTGACCGGGGCCGAGGCGGCTTACCGCCTCTTGGCCGAGAGAGAGGATCTCTCGGACATCGGGCCCGTGCTCGGGGGTGACGAGGTGATGGCGGCGCTGGGCCTCACCGAGGGCCGTCAGGTCGGCTTCGTTCTCGATGCCCTCCGGGAGCGTCGTCTCCGGGAGGGACCGGCGACCCGGGACGAGGAGCTCGGCTTCATCGCCGGCCTCGACGTCTCGAACTAGACGCCGACCTTCCGGGCCCGGAACACCACGGACGCCGGATACAGCTCGGGTCCGCCCGGCTCGAGCAGGGTGTCGACCCGGAAGTTCGATCGGGTCAGCAGCGTGAACACGTCTGTGATCGTGTGATCGTTGGTCACGTGGTGGCCGGCCCCCCGGCTGGGTGAGCCACCGTAGGCCTCGACGACTCGTTGCGACTCGGCATCGACCATGAGCTCGATGGGATGGGGCAAGGTGATCACCAGGGGACGGTCGGGCTTGAGAACCCGATGAACCTGGCGAAACACCCGGCCGAGATCCTCGACGGCCGCCAGGGCGTGAATCGAGAGAACAGCGTCAAAGGCGTCGGCGGGCAGGAAGGCCAGCGCGGCCAGGTCGTCGTGGTGCAATTCGACGTGCACTCCCGCCATCTCGACATTGCCGCGGGCTCTGGTGATCTGACCGGCGTCGTTGTCGACGGCGACGACGCGGGCACCGGCTCGGGCCAGGGCGATGGCGGACCTCCCGGCGCCGGTACCCAGCTCGAGGACACGGTGGCCGGACACGTCACCTAGAAGCCGCCGGCCGAGCCCATCGACCGCGCCGGGTCCCAGCTCGACTACATCGTCGGGTCGGCGGTCGCCGTCTACTCCGGCGGTCGTGTATCTCGTCCACGGGCTCACGGTCGCCCAGCCTGCATCGATGACGGGTAGCGAGCCAAGCCTGGCCATCCCACTACCTGTCCGGCTCACCCGTGTCGGTCCGGTTGGGTACCCTTGGCGCGATGAAGCAAGGCCTGGCGGCCGCCGCCTCCAACGCAACGATCGGAACCGTCGACTACCGGCTCGCCCGCGACCGCGTCATCCGGGCGTGGCGGGCCGGCGAGGCCACCCCGGCCGAGGTGTGCGACGCCCAGGCCGAGTTGATGCGCAATGCCCGCGAGTGCGGAACCTCACTCGAGACCGACTGCCCGATATGTGCGGCGGACGTCGTCGTCCAGGTCACCTACGTGTTCGGCCCCCGGCTCCCGGCCGGTGGACGTTGCATCGTCACCGAGGCCGACGTCGAACGGATCCGTCGTCGCAAGGGCCAGTTCGTCGCCTACGACGTCGAGGTGTGCCCCTCCTGCCGGTGGAACCATCTGCTGCGCACCCGCCCCGTCGTCTGACGGCAGCTGCCGCAAGCGGACAAGTGTCCGCTTGCGGGATATTGGGGCATGTGACGTTTCCCACATCGCCTTGACGGTCGGTGCGGCCGACTCCCTACACTGAGATCACCGCCGGCAGCCCCAGAGCGCTGGACGGGAAGGAGAATGACGATGGCCAAGGTCACCGTTCCAGCAATCGCCTCGCGCAAGGCGCGTCGAGGTGACGAGAAGATCGCCATGCTCACCGCCTACGACGCTCCCGGCGCCAAGGCGGCCAGCGAGGCCGGCATCGACATCATCCTCGTGGGTGATTCGGTGGCCATGGTCGTGCTCGGATACGACGACACCCTCCAGGTGACGGTCGACGACATCGCCCACCACACCCGAGCGGTGGCCCGGGCCAACCCGGATTGCCTGATCGTGGGTGATCTGCCGTGGATGAGCTACCACGTGTCGGTCGAGGAGACGGTCCGCAACGCGGCCGAGCTCATCCGGGCCGGCGCCCAGTGCGTGAAGCTGGAGGGGGGCCGCAAGCGGCTTCCCATGATCGAGGCCCTGATCGACGCCGAGATACCCGTCATGGGCCACATCGGCCTCACCCCGCAGTCCGTACACGCCATGGGCGGATTCAAGGTGCAGGGCAAGCAGCTCCAGGCCGCCCTCGAATTGATAGAAGACGCCAAGGAGCTCGAACACGCCGGCTGTTTCTCGATCGTGCTCGAGGGCATCCCGGTCAAGGTGGCCGAGGCGGTCACCGAGGCGGTCGACATCCCCACGATCGGCATCGGCGCCGGACCCCACTGCGACGGGCAGGTGCTCGTGTATCACGACGTGCTCGGCATCGAGGATCGCTTCGTGCCCAAGTTCGTGCGCCGCTACGGCGAGCTCAAGACAGTGACCGTCGATGCCCTGTCCGAGTACGTCTCCGACGTTCGCAGCGGCGCCTTCCCGACCGACGACGAGAGCTACCACCTCTCCGACGAGCAGGCCGAGGCCTTCGGCCTCTACGGCAGTCGGGGTCCCGACGGCATCTGAGCGGCTCTGGCCCCCGGCGGCGGCCAGCAGTAGCGTCGGCTCATGTCGACCGCAGCCGAGGCGATCGAGACCGTCGAGCAGGGATTGGTCATCGGCTGGGCCGACGGCCGCCACTCGAGATTTCATGCGCTGTGGCTGCGCGACAACTGCCCGAGCTGAGGTGACCGCGACAAGGCGTTTCGCAGCTTCTCGGTGATCGAGCTCGATCCCGACCTCGACATCGGAGCGGCCGAGCTCGACGGAGATCGCCTGCACGTCGAGTTCACGGATGGTCACCGGTCGACGTTTTCGACCGACTGGTTGCTCGGCCACTGCTCCGAAACCCACTCGCGGCTCCACCGCCCCCGCATGGTGTCGCTGTTCGACGGGGCGACGACCCTTCCCCGCATGGCCCTGCCCGAACCGGGATCGGCCGAACACTGCGACCTACTGGAGGCCGTGGCGAAATGGGGGGCTGCTCTCGTCGAGGACGTTCCGACCGGCATCGACGGCACCGAACGGCTGGCTCGACTGATCGGCAGGATTCGCGAGACCGATTTCGGACGGGTATTCGACATCGTGGTCGAGCCCGAGGTCTGGGAGCTGTCACAGTCGGGAGAGGCGCTGGACCCTCACACGGACGATCCGTACCGCTATACCCCTTCGGGTACATCGATCCTCCACTGCGTCGAGTCGAGTGCGGACGGAGGCGACTCATTGATCGTCGACGGCTTCGCCGTGGCCGAGTCGGTGCGAGCCGACGACCCCTTCGCCTTCGAACTGCTGGCCTCGCAGCCGGTGCCGTTCGTTCGACATCGAACCGAGACCGTCGACCAAGGCGAAGACGTGTACCTGCTCGCCCACGCTCCCGTCATCTCGATCGACCGCGACGGTGAGCTGGCGGGAATCCGGTTCCACGAGCGGTCGATGGCGCCTCTCGACCTCGACCCGGCAGTGATGGGTGACTACTACCGGGCCTTCATACTCTTCGCCCGGCGGGTCAACGATCCGGCCCGAGCAGTTCGGGTGCGGCTGCGGCCCGGCCAGGCGATCGTCTACGACAACCAACGGGTGCTGCACGGTCGCACCGGATTCAGCGAGTCCGGCGGGCGCAGGCACCTCCGGCTCTGCACCATCGATCGGGAGCAGTTCCACAGCCGCTTGCGCCGCCTCCGTGAAGACCAGGGCCGACCGGGTGTCGACGAGCGGTTGCCCGAGGGCAGCCTGTCCTGAGCCAGGTCAGCGGCCGGCGACGCCGCCGTAGTCGATGCCGGTTAGCTGTGCCATCTCCCGGTCGAAGGTCGTGAGGTCGTCGGTACAGAACTGATCGAGCCGATCGTGGCCGCAGGCCCGGGCCAGCACGCACATCAACTCGGTCGTGGCCTCGAAGAAGCGATTCAGGCGCTGCGCCGCCTCGTCGACCATCAAGCGAGCCCGCAGGTCTTTCTTCTGAGTGGCGATGCCGACCGGGCAGTTGTCGGTGTGGCAGGCCCGCATGCCTATGCACCCGATCGCCTGCATGGCGGAGTTCGACACAGCGATGGCGTCGGCTCCCAGGGCGAGAGCCTTGGCGAAGTCGGTGTGAGTGCGGAGGCCTCCCGTGATGACGAGGGTGATGTCGTCGCGCCCCCGGCTGTGCAGGTGGCGCCGGGCCCGAGCCAGAGCCGGGATCGTCGGTACCGAGATGTGGTCGCGGAACAGGGTGGGGGCGGCACCGGTGCCGCCGCCGCGCCCGTCGAGGATGATGTAGTCGACCCCGATCCGAAGCGCAGCGTCGATGTCGTCCTCGATGTGCTGGGCCGACATCTTCACGCCGATCGGAATGCCGCCCGAGGCATCGCGGACCTCCTCGGCGAAGCGGCGGTAGTCGTCCTCGTTGTCGAACTCGCGAAATGTCGAAGGGCTGATGGCGTCGTGACCCTCGGGCAGGCCTCGGACCTCGGCGATCTTGTCGGTGACCTTGTGACCCGGCAGGTGACCGCCGGTTCCGGTCTTGGCGCCCTGGCCGAGCTTGAAGTGGAACGCCTGCACCTTCGTCACCTTGTCGAGGGACCAACCGAACTTCCCCGAGGCCAGCTCGTAGAAGTACCGGCTGTTAGCCGCCTGCTCCTCGGGGAGCATGCCCCCCTCGCCCGAGCAGATGCCGGTGCCGGCCAGCTCGGCGCCCTGGGCCAGTGCCACCTTGGCCTCCTCGGAGAGAGCGCCGAAGCTCATGTCGGAAACGAACAGGGGAATGTCGAGGGCCAAGGGCTTGGCCGCGTTCGGGCCGATGACGGCATTTGTCGCGACCGGGTCGTCATCGAGGCGGGGCCGACGGGCGAGCTGGGCGGTCATGAACTGGATGTCGTCCCATTGCGGCAGCTCGCCTCGGGGTACGCCCATGGCCGAGACCGGGCCGTGATGGCCCAGGTACTCGAGACCCTCGTTGGCGAGGCGCCGGATGAGGCCCACGTGGGGTTCGTCCGGGGTTCCATGGTGATCCTGGTAGGCACCCTGATACGCGTTCCGGTCATAGGGCTGCGGGTGCTCTTTCTCCCACAGGAGGATCTCCTCCTCGTCGACCCAGACGCCGTCGTCCTCGATCCAGGAGCCGAACCGATGCAGCCGCTCACTGTTGTCGTAGCTGGAGACGCCGGTCTGGAACACGTAGTCCCAGCCGTGCAGACCGCAGATCAGGTTGTCGCCCGACACGTGCCCGTCGCACATCAGGGCCCCGCGGTGAAGGCACCGTCCGTACAACACCGAGTGGTTGTCGCCGAAGCGGACGATCACGAGGTCGACGTTGCTCACCAGGGCTCCCACCGGCTCCCGGTCCGGGACCTCGCTCCAAGTGGCGATCCTGATCGGCTGCATCGGCTTCTCCCCGGTTGTGGTGGCGCGCCATCTCACCACCGACGAGGCGGGCGTGCCAGTCGGGTTCGCCCTTCCGCTATCGGAGGTCAGGCGGGCCGAGTGGGCTTCGCCGACGCGATGGCAACGATGGCGATCAGGCCGTAGATCAGGAAGCCGACTCCGAACGGCGTGACCGTTTCGACGATGAGGCTGTCGGTGAGTCCTCCGAGGGCCGCACCGGCAGAGAAGATCAAGGCCCCCGTGACCGAGGACGCCATGCCGGCGATCCGCCCCATCGGGGCCAGTGACATCGTCTGCGTCAGAGGACTGACCCCGGCATTGAGTGCGGTCATGAGGGTCGTGAGACCGAACCATACCCAGAAGGTCGGAACACCTTCCGCGCCTCGGGCCACGACTACGTAGACCAAGCCGACGAGCGTCATGGCGGCGACCTCGAAGAGCGCCACTCGATAAGTGCCGTATCGGGCTACGAGCCGTTCGGTCGACACGATCACACCGGCCATGACGATCGCGTTGCCCCCGAACAAGAGCGCGAACTGATCCGGTCTTCCGTAGATGTCGTCGATCATCTGCACCGAGCTGCCCAGCCATGGGAAGAAGGCGGCGTACGTCATCGTCGTGGCAAGGGTGTAGGTCATCGTCGTCCGGTTGGTGACCACCGACCGGGCGGCGCCGGTCAACCGGCTGAGCTCGAAGGGCCTGGCGTCGGCTGGATCGAGCGTCTCGTGGATTCGCGTGAACCACACCGCCGTGACCACGCCGAGCCCGGCGCCGACGGCGGTCGTCAGCCGCCAGGAGCCGATGAGGAGCATCAGCTCACCGAGGCCCGGCGCCACGACGGGCACCAGGAGGAACACGGCGCTGGTGAGGGTCATGATGCGGCTCATCAGGTCGCCGTCGTAGGAGTCGCGCACGATCGCAAGACCGACCGTTCGCGGTCCGGCCGCGCCGATGCCCCAGACGAATCGTCCAGCCAGGAACACCGGAAATGACCCGGCGAACGTGGACAGCAATGCCCCGGCGACGAAGAGGGCCAGGCTGGCGTACATGGTGGGTTTGCGCCCGTACCGATCGGACAGTGGTCCCCACACGATCATGCCGGCGCCCAGCGCGATCAGGAAGACCGTGATCGACAGCGAGATCGACGAACCCGATGCTCCCAGGTCGAAGGCGTCCTCCATCTCCGAGAAGGCGGGGAGGATGGTGTCGATCGAGATGGCGATCGTCGTCGAGATCAGCGCCGACAAGACGATGAACTCGACGCGTCCCAGTCCGTGTCGGGCGTCGGGCTCGGCTGCCGCCCGCCGGGTCGTCACGTCTGGTCGGGAAGGTGGGCGGCTCGAGCCCCGCCCCGCCAGTCCTCGAACTCGGGATTGTCGGTGAGCTCGCCGAACACCCGCAGCTGGGGGCGCTCCCGCATCGACCTCTTCATCTCGGCGAAGCCGGGATAGGCGGCGAGCGTGGTCACCGCATTCCAGAGGGGTACGGCATCTTCGTCGGCCGGTATGCGGCTGATCACCGGTCCGAAGAACGACAGCCCGTCGGGTGGATTGAAGGTGATGATGGGGGTGCCCACGTCGCGCCCGGTGCGGTCGAGGGCGAGCTCGGTCTCCTCTTCGACGACGCCGTCCCACGAGGTGTCGTCGGCGGCCGCCGCGAAGCGCCGCTCCAGCCCGGCCGCTTCGAGGGCGTCGCCGATCATCTCGGTCGTTCCCAGCGTGTCGCGATAGTGGGGGTCGGGGGCGGAGTCGAAGAAGGAGCTGCTGAGCGCGGTGTAGAGGGGCTCCATGGCATCACGGCCGGCTTCGGCCCGCACGGCGGCGGCCGTGCGCAGCATTCGAAGCCCCGCTGTGTGCCCCTGCTCGTACTCGGGCGGGAATTCCCGGGCGTAGTCCCTCTCCTTGTTGAGAATCCGCAGGGAGATGAACCGCCAATCGACGCTGTAATCGGTCTGGTCTGCGACCTTGAGAATCCACCGGGAGGTGATCCATGCGAACGGGCACACGGGGTCCCAGAAGAACTCGATGTCGTAGGTCATGCGGCCCTGTCTACTAAAGACCAGGGCGACTCCGACCGAGTTGGCACATGGAGACAACGGAGGATCCGGCGCCCGATGGAACACGAGTTCGAAACCCCACCCGCGTCACCCGCGATCAAAGCCGCGGCTGGCTTCGTCGTCGTGCTCGTCGTCGCTGTGATCTCGCACTTCGCCGGCTTCGTCGACCTGGGATTCGGCGGCGGCAGTGGGTCGGAGGTGAGCGACGACAGCGAACTGCCGGCCACCACGGAGGTCCCCGAGAGGCTCGCTTTCGACGAGGACGGAACGGACCTTTCCGATCCGACCGACGCCACCGGTTCGACTCCGTCGAGCGAAGGTGGCGATGGTGATGGAGCGACCGCCGGGGACGGCTCGGGCGGTGCCGACGGATCGGCCACCCAGCCGACGATCGTCGCCGAGATCGAGTTGAACCCCGAGGTGACGAGCACCACGACGTCGACGACGACCACCTCGACCACTACCACCGAGGCACCGGATTCGTCGACCACGACCGAGCCGGAGCTCGACGAGAACGGCGATCCGATCGAGCCCGAGCTCGACGAGAACGGCGATCCGATCGAAGATGACCCGGCCGACGAGTATCAGCCGGTGATCCGCACGTACAACGACAACGACGGCGGATCGAGCTGACGACCCGTCCTGTGCGGACCTTCTCAGTCGAGTCCCGGTAGGAGGTCGACCGTCGTCGGACCGCCGGTTCCGGTGCGGCCCGGGACGTTGAACCACTCGACCCCGAAGGCCAGGGCGAATACCTCGTCGGGCATGGTCAGGAAGAAGCTGTCCTCGCCGATCTGACTGCCGTGGGCTCTCATGGCCGTGCGCTTCGTGTCAGCAAGAGTGGACACGTCGACCTGATAGGCGATGTCGTCGGCCGGCGTGCCGAAGGTCTCGGGATCGACCTCGGAGCCGTCCTCATCGAGGTTCTCGCCTTCCTCGGCCGCCTGCTCCAGGAACTCCCGGACCGCATCGCGGTTGATCGTCGCCTCGAAGATGTGCTCGATGCCGGCGGCGTGGCCGGCCGCCAAGCCGACTCGGTGCACCTGAAGGTGGTCGGGGTGGCCGTAACCGCCGTGGTCGTCGTAGATCGTGAGCACATCGGCTTCGACCTCGGTCAGTATCTCGACCAGCCGTTCGACCGCCTCGTCGTGATCGGCCTGCCAGAAGCTGGCCGGGTTGTCGTTCTCGGGAGTCCCGATCATGCCCGAGTCCTCGTAGCCGAGGAACCGGGGCGGGTCGGCCCCGAGGATCTCACAGGACAGGATCAGCTCCTCCACCCGTCGTTCCCACAGCGTCTCGCCCTCGTGCAGCACGCCGTCGGCGACCTCGCCCTGCTCACCTTGGGTGGCACAGACGAGGACGACCCGATGGCCGGCGTTGGCCGCCTTGCGCATCAGACCGCCGGTCGAGATGGCCTCGTCGTCGGGGTGGGCGTGGAAACACACGAGTGTCGACATCTCCCGCAGGCTAGGGGGCGTTCACGATCGTCGTTCACCGCAGGGTTACGGTGGGACCGTGGTTGAGCGTCCGTCGGGCCAGACCGTCCTCCGGCGGGGCCGAACAGCGGCGGCACGCCGAGCCCGAATCATCCAGTATTCGCTCGAGCGACGGCGCTCGGCGCTTCGGCTGCGGCGCGTCGACGATCGACCGATTCCCGATGGACACGGCGAGGTTCTCCTGTTCGCCAAGGTTCGCAACGAAGCGGTGCGGCTCCCCGCCTTCCTCGACCATCATCTGGGCCTGGGCGTCGATCGGGTGATCCTCGTGGACAACGCCAGCGACGACGGGACTGTCGAGCTCGCCCTCGAACATGCTCCGAATGTGCACGTGTATCGCACCCATGAGCCATTCCGTCGCTACCCGCTCTGGCTCGATGTCGTGATGGGTCGCCACGGGCTCGGTCGCTGGTGCATGGTCGCCGACGCCGACGAGCTGGTGGTGCTCCCGCCGCCCGCGGTCGGAGTTCGGGAGGCGATAGCCGATCTCGATTCCGTCGGGGCCACAGCGCTGCATTGCCTCCTGCTCGACATGTATTCGAAGGGACGATTCTCCGACCTGGCACCGTACGAATCGGGTGCCGACCCGCTCTCGATCGCCCCCTGGTTCGACCCCGACTTCACCCTCGACGAGATCGACGCCCTCAACCGGCGGACGCTGCAACGATTCCGGGCGCCCCGCTGCAGCGGAGGTATGCGAGGGCGGCTGTTCGGTCTCGACCTCAACCTGTCGAAGATCGCCCTGTTCCACATGGGGGCCGACACCTGGCTCGCCGATGGGGCCCACCAGATCGACGGAGCGAAGGTGGCTCACGATCGCCGGGGTGTGGTGCTCCACTTCAAGTTCCTCCCCGGGCTGGTCGATCGCATCGTCACCGATGCCCGTAGGGGCGAACATGCGGGCGGCGGGGCCTTTCTGACCCCGATGGCCGAGGGCCTGGAGTCGGGAACGGTCGAGCGCTTGGACCACCCCGGCTCGGTCCGGTTCGAGTCGGTGCAACAGCTCGTCGACCTCGGGCTGATCGTCGCCGGCGACAGCTCCGCCGGGCCCGAGCAGCACCGCCCGTGACGCCGCCAGACCCGACCGACTCGATCGACTCGGTCGACCCCGGTCCGATCGTCACCTATGTGCCGATGTGGCTGCGCCGGAGCGAGCGATTCATCTGGCAGCAGGTCCGTGATCTCGGTCGGGTTCACGTGCTCACCCGGGAGCTCACCGGGGCCGCCGCCGAGTTCCCGGTCGATCGGCTGACGGTGCTCAAACCCGAAGCTCGGTCGTTGCGGTCGGTGGACTTCCGGTCGGCGAAGATGCTCCAAAGGGTCCGGGCACACAACCCGCCGCTGCCTCCGATCGAATACGCCCGAGCCGCCTCGGCCCTGCACCGGGCCCGCCTCGCCTACGTGATGTTCCTATGGAACGCTCTCGAAGTGGCGGGACCCGCCCGTCTGGCCCGAACGCCCCTGGTCGTGCACGCCGCAGGATCAGACGTCACCGCGGCCTGCGCCCGGGGTCGGGACTATGTCGCCGGCATCGGCGAGGTCTTCGCTCAGGCCGATCGCATCCTCTGTGGCTCGAGCTTCCTACGGGATCGGGCCGTCGATCTCGGCGCCCCCGCCGACCGGTGCATCGTCCACCATCTGGGAATCGACGTGCCCGAGCCGGTGGAGCGGGCCGGTCCGAGCGATTGCATCCGGGTACTCGCCGTGTCCCGTCTGCATGCCGTAAAGGGGGTCGACCGTTCGATTCGAGCCTTTGCGGCTGCCCTGGCCGACCGGCCGGCCGAGCTGACGGTCGTCGGCGCCGGCCCCGAACAGGACGCTCTCGAAGCTCTGGTCGCCGAGCTCGAGATCGGTGATCGCGTCCGGTTCGCCGGCGAGCTGCCGCACGACGAGGTGTACGGACTGATGGCAACAGCCGATGTGTTCGTTCAACACAACGTGACGACCTCGGAGGGGGCAGCCGAGGGTTTGGGGGGAACTCTCGTCGAGGCGTCCGCCCACGGACTGCCGGTCGTGGCCACCCGTTCCGGCGGCGTGCCCGAAGCCGTCATCGACGGTGAGACGGGGTACCTCGTCGAGGAGGACGACCTCGACGCCATGGCGGATCGGATCCGGTCGTTGGCCGACTCGCCGGAACATCGGATGGAGCTGGGCCACGCCGGACGGGCGTTCGTCGAAAGGGAGCACGACGCCCGGGTCCAGAACCGCCGCCTCGCGGAACTGCTCTCCGACGTCTCCGACTAGGAAGCCTCGCCTTCGACGCCGACGATGGCCGAGAGGATCGACCGATCGTGCTCGTCGTGATCGACGACCCGCCCCTGCTCGAGTCGAATCGCCCGGTCGGCACTCTCGACCGTCTGGATCCGATGGGCGATGACCACGATCGTCATGCGGCCCCGGAGCTCGTCGAGCGTTCGGGCCACGAGGCGTTCCGAGAGAGGATCGAGGGCGCTGGTCGGTTCGTCCAGCAGCAACACGTCGGGGTGGCCGGCGAGCGCTCGAGCCAGAGCGATTCGCTGCCGCTGACCGCCCGAGACCCCTTCGCCCAGCTGCCCGACTTGGGTATCCCAGCCGGCGGGCCAGGACTCGATCTCGTCGGCGATGTGGGCCTGGGCCGCCGCCCTTCGAATCATGTATTCGGTCAGGTCGGCTCGACCGAACCGGATGGCGTCGGAAACAGAGCCCGACTGGAGCTTGGGTTCCTGAGCGACGAAGCCGACCCGCTGACGCCACCAGTCCAGAGGCACCTCGTCGGCCGGTCGTCCGTCGATGAGGATGGAGCCGGCCGAGGGCTGGCGCAGGCGCAGAAGGAGCTGCATGAGCGTCGACTTGCCGGCGCCGGACGGGCCGACGAGAGCGATGAACTCGCCGGGCTCGATCCGTAGCGACGCCCCGGTGAGCACGGGCTCGTCGTCCGTGTAGCCGAACTCGACCCGATCGAGCTCGATGGCGCCTACGTGGAAGTCGATGGGGGCGACCCCGGAGTCGGTCGGCTCGGCGGCGGCCGCAAGGCGCTCGTCCTCGCGGGCCAGTTGATCGATTGTGGGAATGATCTCACCGAGCGTCTGGTACGAGGACTGGGCAGCCTGGCCGTAGCTGAGCGATCGCAACAGCATCAGCAGGGCCCCGGTGAGGGCGGCGAGGTTCGAACTGTCGACGGCATTGATCATGGTGAGCATCGCCAGCACCAGAGCGAAGGCGCCGAGGCGGTATGTGACCGAGCTCATTCGGGTCACGAACCTGATGCGACGGTTGGTGTGGGTTATGCGATCGATGGCATCGAGGATCAGTTGGTCGGCTCGGGATTCGGCCCCGGCCGCCTTGAGCTCGCGGCCCAGCTCCAGCCGCTCGGCGGTGAGCGCGCCGAGCCGACGTTGCTCGCGGGTTCGGCGATCGCTCAAGCGACGGGTGAGATGCAGGAGGGGACGAAGAGCTGCGATCATCACGAGCAGCCCTATGAGACCTACACCGGTCGCGATCGGGCTGAGGACGACCGCGGCGATCACCAGAGCCGAGAAGTTCAGCGCGGCGCTGAGGCCGCTGCCCAGTGACGCCGCGATCGAACCGGCCTGGGTGGGCCAGGCCATCACTATCTGACTGGTCTCGCCCCGGGGCCGTTCGGTCTGGGCTTCGTAGTCGGCGGCGGCGAAGCGGCGCAGCATGCGGTGTTGGGCCGTCCGCGACGCCGATGTCGACAGGGAGGCCTGGGTGAGGGATGTAGCGACCTCGAAGACAAGAAGGGCACAGAGGATGCCGAAACCCCATGCGATGAGCTGCGTTGTGGTCAGCCCGCTCGCCGTGAAGGGGCCGACCGAGCCACTGATGATCTCGGTGTCTGCTGTCAGGGCGGTGGCCCCCCGCACGATGACGAGCAACAGGGCGGCCTGGGCGAAGCCGGCCAGCACCGATAGCAGGGCGACGATGCCCAGCTTGGTGTAGCTCAGTCCGATCAGTGATCGGTGCTCGTGGATGGAGCGGAGCAGGCGCCCCTGGCGCGTCGAAGATGTGGTGAGGCCCACCGCGGCGATGCTTCCGGGGTGGTGGGGCCGTGTCAAGGACCCTCGCCGGGAACGGCGCGGGCTACGCGGTCGTGGCCTCCCCGCTGGCGGCGAGGAGGGCGACGAGGCGGGCCTCCTCGGCATGGCCGGGCGGCTCGGGATGGTCGAAGAGCGCCGCCAGGCGGGCCAGCGCGGCGGCCTCGTGGTCGAACGCCCTCCGGTCGGGGCGATCGAGGCGTCGCCGGGTGGCACGCCGGGCGCCTCGATCGATGTGAGCGTGGGCTCGATCGGGAGGCACGCCATAGCGGTGGGCCAGGAAGGGCATCAGCTCGGCGAAGCGCTTCCGGTCTCGTCGCCGCAGCAGCATCACCCCGACTGCCGTGGCGAGGAACAGCAGGATGAAGAACAGGATCGTCACGGCCGCGACGATCATGCCACCCTCGGTCTCGGCCAGGGTGAGGGATCCGTTCCACAGGGCGTGGGTGCCGATGGCGAGGAGCAGGCCCCACCACGCTGTGGCGAGACGGCGACGGTTCCTGACCGCCAGACCGATCGCCAGGCCGGTCCAGGCCGTGAACAGCGGGTGGGCAAAGGGAGTGAGGAGGGCCCGGCCGATGAAGGTCTCGAGCAGCAGATCCTCTCCATCGGCGGCGACGAAGTAGCTGAAGTCCTCGACGACGGCGAAGCCGAGACCGGCCCAGCCGGCGTAGACGAGCCCGTCCATGATCGAGTCGACCTGGTGTCGACGAACCGCCCACACGATGGCGAGCCCCTTCGTGATCTCTTCGATCACCGGCGCCGAGGCGACGGCTGCGACCGTCTCGCCCGCCACGATTGCGACGACGCTGTTGACGACAAGGGACACGCCACCGGCGACGAAAGCCCCCCATAGGAAGGCGTGCAGTCGGGCCGACCAGGGTTCGGGCTCGACGCGGTCCATCCACAGGAGTACCGGCGCTACGACGAGCAGGGGCACCAGTCCGAGGAGTATGGACAGGGGCACGAGGATGCCGGCGACCACGATCAGGGCTATGCCCGGGATCCCACCGATGAGAACCGGTACCGAGAGCCAGGACGGCAGGCGGGGCTTGCGGACCGGTGTCGTCGCGACCACGCTCGTCACGTCGGACTGGCCGGTCGGTTGGCTGCGCTCGTAGGGATGGAGGTGGGCGGTCCACTGTCGGCCGTCCCACCAGCGCCAGGCCGCCTCGCCTCCCGGGTCGGGGTACCAACCGACCGGTCGCCCGGTCGGCGGTGGCGGCATTGCGGGTGGAGGCGGCTGGGCGGCCCAGTCGGGAACGGGCGGCGGATGGAGCGACATTCGACGGGAGCCTGTCACACCCGATGCGTAGCGTGCGGATTCACGAGTCGGGTTTGTAGGCTTTGTGGCTGGCCCAACGGTTCAACCGGGCCGCAACAATCTGAACCCTGCTCCGAGATCCGGGGCCCCGACGGTGTCGGGACCAGAGGGAGGTGAAGCTCGTAATGCGAGCGTACGAAATGATGGTCATCTTCGACGGAGACGTCGATGATGCGACGATCCAGGGTCACCTGAAGACTCTGATCACCGACACTGTCGAAGCCGGCGGCGGCCGCGTTGCTTCTGTCGACAACTGGGGCAAGCGTCGCTTCGCCTACCGGATCAACCTCAAGTGGGAGGGCACCTATGTGGTGCTCGAGATCGTGCTCCCCGAGGGCCAGGACCTCTCCGGGGTCGATCGGGCCCTGCGTCTCGCGGATGATGTAGTCCGCCAGAAGATAATTCGGCTGCCCGAGACCGAGGCCATCAAACGAGGCCTCCTCGGAGCCGAGGCAACGGCCTAGGGCCGGAAAGGCAATACAGAACAATGGCGTTTGACAACACCGTCACCATCGTCGGGAACCTCACCCGCGACCCCGAACTGCGATTCACCCCCAGTGGGGCCGCCGTCGCCAACTTCGGCGTGGCCTGGAACATGAAGGGCCGCGACGGCCAGGAGGACAAGGTGTCGTATTTCGACGTCACCTGCTGGCGCCAGCTCGCCGAGAACGTGAGCGATTCGTTGACCAAGGGATCCCGGGTCGTCGTCTACGGCCGGCTCGACCAGCGGTCGTGGGAGAACCAGGAAGGCGAGCGGCGCAGCAAGGTCGAGGTCATCGCCGATGACGTCGCCCCCAGCCTCAAGTGGGCCACCGCCGAGATCACCAAGAACGAGTA
>JAAUYH010086698.1_pt1 | contig 15563 bp, 12 predicted proteins | sample 7278061 | NCBI WGS metagenome assembly JAAUYH01 (sample SAMN14350203, study PRJNA611818) | marine sediment metagenome | isolation source: surface marine sediment (0.6m) | place: French Polynesia: Moorea | collected 2018-08
AACTCGTGGAGGTGGTCTTCGGCTTCTACGACCGACTCAAGACCCTGTCGCGCGGGTATGCGTCGCTCGACTACGAGCCCAGCGGGTATCGCGAATCGAACTTGGTGCGCCTCGACATCTTGGTCAACGGCGAAAAAGTGGACGCGCTGTCGTCGGTGGCCCACCGCGATAGCGCCCACCACCGCGGCCACGATCTCTGCGTCAAGATGAAAGACGTCATTCCGCGGCAGATGTACGATGTCGCGATTCAGGCCGCCATCGGCACCCGGGTGGTCACGCGCGTCAACGTCAGGGCGTTGCGCAAGGACGTGACGGCCAAGTGCTATGGCGGCGATATCAGCCGCAAGCGCAAATTGTTGGAAAAGCAGAAAAAGGGCAAGCGGCGCATGAAGGCCCTGGGCTCGGTGGAATTGCCACAAGAGGCGTTCTTGACCGTGTTGAAAGTGGATTGAGATATGGCGCGACAGTCGGCCACAACCATCGACCGCAAGGTCACCCTCGAAGTAAAGAGGCTTCTCCGCGAGGCCAATGCCGGCTTGTCGCGCCACGGCTCGCGGCTGTCGGCCCCGGCCAAGGAGGCCATTCAGCGCCGAGTCGAGACCCTGGAGCGCGCGCTTGCCGCTGACGACGGCGATACCATGCGCCAGGTGGCTCCGGTCCTCGATGGCCTGCTTGAGGAACATCTCGACTTCACCCGCAAATCGACCTTTCGAGAATATGCTGAATCAATCGGTGTCGCGGTCGTGATCGCGCTCTTTCTGCGCACGTTTGTCATCGAAGCCTTTAAAATTCCCTCGGGCTCCATGATTCCGACCCTTGAGATCGGCGACCATATTTTCGTCAATAAATTCCTCTACGGCGTCCGCATCCCCTGGATGACGGACACGAAGTTCTTCGACTATCGCAAGCCCAAGCGCGGCGAGGTCGTGGTCTTCGAGTACCCGTGCGAGCCGAAAAAAGACTATATCAAGCGCATTGTCGCGATTGGCGGCGACACCATTGAAATGCGTTGCGATGTGGTCTATCTGAACGGCGAACCCATCTCGCAAGAGCCGGTCCACAGCGGCGCCGAATGCCGCTATATCAATGTGACCGAAGACGGCTATCGCTCGTCAGAGTCGTGCACCCGCTACCGCGAGGTCCTCGACGACACCGTATTTGACGCCCTGTATCGCCCGGACCGACCGGAGCCCAAGACCCTGGCGACCAACGACAGCGACGGCCGTGATAGCGGACAGCGCGGGGGCAAACGGCCGCGATATCTGTGGGGGAGCACGGGCAATTTTCCCAAATCGGCCTCGGCGTTGGCCCGCTGTGACCGCAACGAGACCGCCAATCTCACCCGCGATTTGGGCCACATCGAGGCGTCTCAGCCCGAGCGGGGGCAGATGATTGACGAGTTGGTGAGCGAGTGCGTGCCCAAATGGCGGTATGTGGTGCCGGAGGGGCACGTATTTACCATGGGCGATAACCGCGATAATTCGAGTGATTCGCGGGTGTGGGGCCCCGTGCCTCACGGCAATATCAAGGGCAAGGCGCTGTTTGTATGGTGGTCGAAGACGCCATCGCCGGGGGGCCTCTTCGACGGCATTCAGCTGGGCCGTATCGGCCAGGTCGTCGACTGACGCGGGCCCTGAGCCAGGGCTTTGGATAAGAACCCTCAGCGTCCGCGAAACCACGACTTTAGCACCCGGCCCGCGGGCTTATCCTTGGGGGTGTAGCCCCGGTCGTCGTCGCCACCTGTGCCGTACCAATTCCAAAAAAACACCCCCTGTAGCGCGGCCGTACCACGCCAAGCGGCGACAAAGGCGCTGTAGGCGCGGCGCTGTTCCTCGTGATCGATGGGGCCGCGCATGCCGTAATCCCACGGCCGGGTGGCAGTGCCATCGACGCTGGTATAACCGACTTCGGTGATGATGAGGGGCTTGTGCCGGGCCTTGGCAAACTGCAGCAATTGCTCGCGGATGCGCTGCCACGCCTCTTGCAACACATCTTCGCTGGCGTTGCGGTCGCGGGTGAGCTCGAAGTATCCGGTCACACCAATGGCGTCGAGGCGCGGCCAAAAGCTCACCAGGTGGTAATGGTCCCAATTGGCGCTGTACAGCAAGCGACCCCGGTAGCGCCCCTCGACCCTGGAGATCAAGTGATACCAGCGATCGCGCCACGCTTCGGTGGAGCCCAGTTCACTGCCGATCATGAGCGCGCGCGCCGACGTGGCCCGGGCGATATCGGCGTAATGGACAATGAATCGCTCATACGCCTGCCACCAAACATCGACATCGCGGGGTTGAATGGTGCCCCGCCACTGGCCCTGGCTGCGCTGCTCCACGGTCAAAATGGGAAAGATCACGACATTGAGGCCGCGGGCGTGGGCGTGGGCGGCCGCGCGGCGCACAAGATCGTCTTCGATGGTGGCGTCGCTGGGGGCAATGTCCACTGCGTAGACATCCCGCTGGGCCCAGGTGGTGATGAGGGCGATATAGTTGGCGCCCGCTAGCGCGATTTCATCAATGGCGCTGGTGATTTCTGTCAATCTCCGCTCCATCGGCCGGTTGCGCGCGCCCGGGTACAGGCCCAGGGCAATGCCGCGCATGGCGGGTGCCGCGGTCGATGTCGCCTCGGTGGCCTGAGTGGCCAGGGCGGTCGGCGCTAGGACTTTTTTTTTCGCCGTTTGTTTTTGCGCCGTTTGCCCTCGCTCTGACCAGAGGCGCATTTGGCGTTGAGTCGCTGAATCGAGGTCTTGAGGGCATCGCCGATGGCTACGGCAATGGCTTCTTTTTCGGCGATGTGTCGATCGCGCTCGCGTACCCGGCGACCCACATCGATCTTGAGGGCTGCCGCGCCTTCACCGGTAAATGCAATCGACGGCTTGGGCATGGTTTCGCCGTAGGTTCGCAGGGCAATGCGAATCCCGAGACGCTTTCCCGACCCGGATGGGGCCTCTTCGATCTCGCGGTGGTATTCGGTGACGGCGACGTAGACCCGATACGGGGTGAGACCGCGCTTCTCCAAGTAACGGACAAAGGCCGCGGGCTTGGTACTTGGGTCGGGTGCGTCTTTGGGTAGGCCGGCCGAGGAGAGCGTAAGTACGTGGGGATGGGTCGAGACCGCGCGCTCAAGTTCCTTTTTGACGATCGGGGCGATCTCGCTGGGGACACCGGGATCTAGATCGACGTGGGAAATGAGGAAAACATACGCCGCGGTCGGGGGATCTGCTGCGTGTGCCGGGCTGGCGGCACAGATGATAAGGGCCGCTACCGCGCCGGCCAACATGGTGAATCCGCGGCTATGTGCGCGGGATGATAGACCGGAGATCGGCGTGCTGGAGTCATATAACGCCGTGATTTTGCTACTGGCCATGGCCCCATCATGCCGCGGCCAGGCGCGGGATTCCAGCCCGCGATCTGGGGTTGCCCAAGCCGGACAAGCAAGCGGTCGACAACGTGCTACCTTAGTCCCGGTGCGCTTGACCTCATGCACAGCAATTGAGTAACGTTTCAGGCGGTTAGCACGGTTTTTGGCTGAGTAGGTGGAGCGCTTTGCCGCACGTGGATGCCGGCCGGCGACCCGGGAGCCATCGATGTTTGCGATCATCGTTACAGAAAAAGGAGGCGAGCAGCGTCGTCTCGAATTCGACAAGTCCGAGGTGACGATTGGACGGGTCCAGGGCAATGACGTCATTTTGCCCAAGGGAAACGTATCCAAGCGTCACGCGCGGATCGTGCTCAAAGACGGCAAGTTCATTATTGTCGATCTCAAGAGCACCAACGGGACGTACGTCAACGGCCGGAAGATCACCAGCCCGCTCGTCGTCAAAGACACCGACAAGATCTACGTCGGCGATTTCATTCTCGGCGTCGACGACAGCGCTGGAGCGGCCGCTCAGCCGCCTAGCTCTGGTGGACCCGGGGCGTTTCCGCCTCCGAGACCGCAAGAGGTTCCGCCGAGTCCTCCGTCGTCATCGGCCGGAATCAACAATCCGCCGCCGGCCCCGGGCCCGCCGCCCTCGTCGCAAGGGGGCATTCCCCCGATTCGGCCTCAGCCTCCAGCCAATGCGGCCGGACCAGCGCCGTTTCCGGCCGATCCCCCACCGAGAGCGCCCAATCCATCGGGTAATCTGGCTCCAGGCCCTGCTGCATCACAGCCGCGTGCGCGGGTTCCAGCGCCCAGCAGCGATGGCCTCGGCGGCAACGCCACGCCTGGTCGACCTTCGGCGGTCCCGGAAGTGCAGCGCGAATCGCGGCCACCCCTCGATGTGCATCCGGCGCCCCAGCCGCGCAGCACCGCGGCCGCGCCTGCGGTGCGTCCAATTCCCAATGAGTTGGGTCGCGGGGTGCCGGTTGCGCCGCTGGAAGAAGCCGTGGTCAAACGGCTCGAGGTGCAAAGTCGGTTGGTAGATCAGCTCATCGAGCGGCTCGAGCTCGCGAGCATGCCACCCGAGCGCTTGCGCGACGAAGACACCTGGCAACGGGCAGAGAGTTCACTGGTCGACCTCGTGGAATCCTTTGAGTCTTCGGGCGAGCTCGCCAGTGACGTCGATCAAAACGCCCTACTCAAAGAGACCCTCAACGAGGCGGTCGGCCTCGGTCCGTTGGAAGAATTTGTGAGCGACGATGCGATTTCCGAGATCATCGTCGACCGGCGCGATCGCATTTTGATCCGCCGTGATGGCACCTTGGCCGGCGCGGGCAAGGCGTTTTCTTCCGATACCTCGCTTCGCCGGATTGTCGAGCGCCTGGTCGCGCCGACCGGGCGGACCATTGATACATCGTCGCCCTTGGCCGACCTGCGGTTGAGCGATGGCTCTCGGTTGACGGCCGCGGTGCCACCCGTGGCCGTGCGCGGTGCGTGTCTCACGTTGCGCAAGCCGAGCTCGCGGGCCTACGAAGTCGCCGGCCTCATCGGTGACGGGACCCTGTCCGAGCAGATGGGGGCCTTTCTTACCACCTGCGTCAGCGCGCGGCGCAACATTCTGGTGTGCGGGGCGTCCGGTTCTGGCAAAGGTACGGTGCTCGCGGCGTTGGCGGCGGCCAGTCCCAAGGGAGAACGCATTGTCAGTGTCGAAGAAGTGGCAGAGCTTTCGCTCGGTCGCGAAGAGTGGATCGCGCTGGAAGCCCGCCCCGGCGATGGCAATGGCGTGGCCCCGGTTGCGCTGGCGACCATTCTGCGCAGCGCTCTTCACATGCGGGCTGATCGCCTGGTGGTCGGTGAGGTGAGTGGCAGTGAGGCGTATGAACTCTTGTCAGCGATGGCCTCTTCCACCGACGGGGCCCTCATCTCCATGACGGGGGACGTCAGCCAGACAGCGCTGTCCCGGCTCGCGGCCCTGGCCCGTTTGGGCGCGCCAGGGACTGTGACCAGCGAGGCGCTATATTATCTCACCGCCCATGCGGTAGACGTGATCGTGCGCGTGGCCCGTTACGCCGACGGCGTTGTCCGCATTGCCGGCATTGATGAGGTCGTGGGCGTCAAAGAGGATGGGGTGGAGACCCGAGAGCTCTTTGCCTTCCGCGGAGCTTCCGGCGAAGGCGTGTTCGCCGCCTCGGGCGCCATGCCCAGCTTCTATAATGAACTGCAGGCACGCGGCATCGACGTCGATACCAGCATTTTCCAGCGCTAGAACAGAACAAATGGCGAAGCGCAAACGCGGTGCGGCTGCGGCGGGCGGTGACGACGTGCTCGCCCGGCTGATGGCGTGCCTTGAGAACTTTCCCCACGGGGTGCACAACATTCACCCGCCGGCCAGCTTGCTCGATGCGGCGCTCCCTCCAGTGCTGTCGTCACTCTATCGCGCCTTTGACGGCGGCGACTTGCTATGGGAAACCGTGCTCCTTTGGCGCTCGGCCAAAATTACCCGGAAGCATGTGGCCGGCGACATTCGCTATCTCGTGGGTGAGATCCGCGGTGATCTCATCTGTGTCGGCGCTGACGATCGGGTGTGGCGAAAGGAGAGCGATACCGGCGAATGGTTTGTGGAGGGCAGCCGCATCGACCGTTGGTTGTGGGGCACAGTGGAAGCGGAATCACTGCTATACGATGAAGATGGCGAGTTTGATGCCGGCGTGTACGATGATTTCGGTGATTTGGACCCGGCGACCAGCGAGCAGATGTGCCGGCGGCTGCTCAAGCGCGACAAGGGGGCTGTGGCGTCGCGTTGGCGATTGGGTCAGGCGATGTTTCGGCAGGGAAAATGGCAGCAGGCCCGCGAGCAGTTGGAGGAAGCCGTCGCTGCCGATCCGGCCTTTGTCTGGGCGTGGTTTGAGTTGGCACAGATCAGCGAATCTCGTGGGGAATGGGAGTCTGCCGTGGCCGAAGCCGAAGCGGCCGCCGAAGCTGCGGAAGCCGCGGAGGCCGCCGAGGCCGCGGAAGCTGCGGGGGCCGCCGAAACCGCGGAAGCCGCCGAGGGGATCGGCGCGGATGCCGGTGAAGTACGAACTCCCACGATCATGTGGGCGGCGGCCGCGCGCTTGTCTGCCGCCGCGTTCCGCGAGCGTACAGCCCAGGCCGGTGACAGCGGCGAGTCGCCGGCGACCGAGCCCAATATTGAATCCGACGGGCGCCGGGCTCGGTTTGCCCAGCGCGCGCTCGCCCATGGTGGCGACTTTCTCGCCCGCTTGCGCAGCGGGGCCGAAGCGCTGCTGGAAGACGGTTCTTTAGAGCAGGCGTTGGAGATGGCCGAGACCGCTCGGGCCCTGGCTCCGCGAGATCTGCAGGTCATCGACCTGGTGCGGCGCATCGCGGCCCACGGCAATGTCGTCGTCTCCTATAAGCGCAGATAGCCGGCAGCCGAGATGGGTTCACCATTGCCGTCGGTGCCTTGATATAGCACGGCAATGGCGCGGGCGCCTTCGGGAACGTCGGCACTGGCGAGGGAGGCGATGATGCCGCCGGCTTCTGCGCCGCTCACTTCTGCGCCCGCACCGATTGCGTTGCGAACGCCGAGTTCGTCATCCCAGAAGAGCTCGACGCGTCCCGGGCCGAGGGCGGTGTCACCACACGTCAGCGCAATGGCGCCCTTGTCATTGTCATTGGCGCGCGGGACAATACTGCCGCGGAACAGCCATTCGAGGGCACCGACGCTATAGGCGCTGACTTCTGGCAAAATCGCGGCGACTTGCTCGGCGATACAATCGTCGTCCATGTACCAGCGCAGGGAGCCCGCCTCGGTGATGCGGTAGTTGGCCAAACACGTGCCGGCGTCACTATCCAGGCGAGCAGAGGTGCGCTCGGCGCTGTCGAGGTCGAGGCGGCGAGCCTGCGGCGCGGGCTCGGGGCGCCGGAGGGCGGCCTCCAGGGCGGTCGCCATGTCGCTGCGGCTCATGCCGGTATGAATTCGCAGTGGTGCGGGCAGGGTGTTGGCAGAAAACCATTGCGCCGCGGTCAGGTCAGCCAATCCGGTGCCATCGCTGTTGGTGAAAAATGCCCGCAGCGAAGGAAAGGTCACGGCGCGCGCGGGCTTGGGAATGCCCAGACGGCCGTACCCCAAGGCGGCGACACGCTCAAAGCGCACACCCCAGTCGTACTCTCCCGGGCCCAGCCGCTCGAAATGCGCGCTGTAGTCGCCGCGTACGTGGGATGGCGACCCCATATCCTGTAGTACATGCAACACAGAGCCTGCGGCCAATAAGGCCCCGGCCAGGTGGCGTTCGCGTTCGCCCGGTGTTCGCGCGCGCACGGCTTTTTGATATTGCGCGATAAAGCCGGGCAGTCCCATGGGGTTGTCCTCACTGAGCGCCCAATCGGGCGCCGCGATCCCCGTGCTCGGCAGCGCAACTCCTGCGGTGCGGCGGTAGAGGGCATGGCGCAGCCGTGCGGGCACCCCACTTACGGATTCGCCGCGCAAGCCGCTCCCCGTCATCGGGTCGAAAAAGTGATGCGCGGCATGGGGGGCAGGGATGTTGGCGACCGCAGCACCGGCTGCGAGCCAGCCGATGGCGGCCAATCGGCCCCGGGCGTCCGGCACGTACCCGTGCACGGGGTTGTACGCGGCCAAAATGCGAAACAGGGATTCGGCATCTGCGGGCGGCACGGTAAGCGGCGCGTATACGCCGCGTTCGAGGCCGAATTGTTGTCGCAACTGTTGGTGCAGTTGCGAGCTGAGGGCCGCGCGTTCCGTTATCCCTGGATGGGTGGTCGCCGCTTCCCAGGCGTGGGCGGTCGCGGGCACCATGAGGCCGATGAGGAGGCATCCCAGCGCCATCTGCGAAATAGTGACGCGGCCGGCATGCGCTGCGGCGCCGACACGGAGCGCAAACAATGAATGCAATGTGTACATGGGTACCCTGAAATCAGTTGGTCCGCGGTGGCAGAGACGCCGCGCGCTTGAGGGCCGCACGACCGAGGCCGACGGCCACATCGGCGGAGGCGCATTGGGACTGGCCGCAGGTGATGAGGACGACAAGGCCGCGGGTTTGATCGACAAAGGCCACGCCAAAAATATTGCCCTCGAACGCGCGCAACGAGCGGTCGCCGAGTTCGTTGGTCTCGCTGACGCCGGGGAGGGAATCGCGCAGCTGGCCGTAATGGGCCAGGAGCCGGTCGCCCGAGAACTGCCATGCGCGCACGGCGACATCGTAGCCCTCGGGCAATTGCTGGGCCTTGAAGTGCTGCGAGCTATAGACGTCCGTATGGGGTTCGTCGCCGAGCGGGCCGGTGGCAAAGGACCCGTCAAACCCAGTGACCGCCTTGATGTCGGCGTCGGTGAGCAAATTGGCGGCGATGGCGGCGTTTGGCGGCAAAAAGGCACTGGCGATGGCGGCCTGGCCGTCTCCACTGCCACTCAGCTCGGCCACCGCCAAGTCGCTCTCCCAGGCAGTCAGCGTCGCCACTGCGGGCCCGCCACCGACGTAGCGCAGGTGCTCTGCGTGAGAATACTCACTGCGCCAAGGTTCGAGCTCGATCTGCAAGTTGATTTGGGCAAAGTCTCGCCTGGGCCCCAAATCGGGGAAGCGCCGATCACTGCGATAGGCCACGTAGCCGCGCTTGTAAATGAGCAGATAAAAATCGCTCACCCGGGCGCCACCGCCACCGGGAATGTCGCGCAGCGCCGGGATCTGATAGCGGCCTTCATCATCGGTATTACCCAGGTGCTCGCGAAACCCCACGGGCTGCGACAGGCCATAGCCCTCCTCGATGGTCCACGTGGCGTAGACCAGGGCATCGGTCACCGGTCGCTGGGTCGTGGCGTCAATCACGCGCCCGCGAAAGGGCCCCAACAGATCGCCGGCAGCAACCGTATCGGGACGGCCGCGAAATGGCGCTGTACGGGTGTTTTGACTGGCACACGAGCTGGCCGTCATGATGAGCGCGGCGGCAATGGCGACGAAACCACACAGACGTGCGGCCAGCGGGGAGTGGGAATGGACTTGGGCAGATACGGTCACGACTTGACCTGGTTTTGGCTGTTTTGCTAGGTTGTGGGTCAATTGCGCACGCGGTATTAACAGGAGCCGCAACCCATTGCCAACCGACTGTTCCATGAATTGTCTCGTTTCCTGGCCGTGGTGTATGGAACCCCCCATCCGGCGTTCGATCGTTCCTTCGAGGTGTTTTAGACAACTGTTTTCAGGTATGTCCCAATACCGACTACATCGGGATGCCCATGGGGGCAAGCCCAAGGATGCTCGTTTGACTAGCACCTCGGGGGGTTGGGTTGTCTGAGAATCGCCGCTGTCCGCTGTGCGCGGCAGAAAATCCCAGCGGTACCAACTTTTGCCGCAATTGCGGTCAGCGCTTTGACGAGCCACCCGTGCGCGGCGGTGAGGCCAGATCTGCTTCCGCGGAGAGCGCCCCCGTGGCCACCGGGCCATCCGGCGGGCGTTCGCGGCCGCCGGACGCATCGCCGTCATCTCAGTCTGGGCCGCATCGAGTATCATTTCCGGCAACCCGGAAACCGCCTGCATCGCCTGTAAGTACGCCTGTGAACGCGGGGGCGCAGTCGCGCACGCCGCGCTCGACCCCGCATCCGCGCCGCCCCGATCGGAATCGACCAAGAGCGGCGCATGCCTCCGCTGGCGCGGAAAAAGCCGGCGTCCACGAGGACGATGCGGCCCTGAGTAGTCCGCACCTCGACATCCACGATGTGCGCGATACCGAAGTCACCGAGATTCCCGATCTCCCAGATCTGGCCGAGACGCCCGTCGTGGATGAGGCCCCGGCGGGCCTATCTTCGTCGTCAGCGTCGTCGGAGGCGTCGTCGAGTGCCAGGGTGTTGGAGTCGCGGCGCTCATGCCCTCATTGTGGCGAAAAGACGCCGGTTCGCTTTCCCTTCTGCCAGCGCTGCGGCAAGCAGTTGCCGACGCTGTCGGAAGTGGTGCGAACTGGTGCGCTAATCAGCGGGGAGACAGCGGGCAGTCCCGATGCACACGCCCGCGTGGGCCATGTCCCTCTGCCCGAACCTCCCTTGCGTTCCACCCTGGCCGGTGTGACGCCGACTCCGGTACCGAGGACCGCGTCGGCAAACCAGACGCAACCTCCGACGCCGACAACGCCCCCAGCGACGACAACATCTCCGCCCCCGACCGCAACCCCGGTTGCAATCCAGGCGAAGGCAAACACGCCAACCCCGACGCCCGTGCCCAACGCAGCGCCGAGGCCAGAGCCTTCATCGGCGACAGAGGCCCCGGCATCGCCCTCAAAGACCCCGCCCCGATCGCGGCGGCCAGCCCGGGTGCTCCCGGCCATCGCCGGTCGACGCGATCGCCCTGCACAGACCCGCCCACCGGAGGTTGAATCGCCATGGGCGGGTCTCCGTCCGTGGGCACGATTGGTCATCATCCAGCCCGATGGCAGCGACGGTGCATCCTATTCCCTCAAGGGCGAGTGGATGGACCTCGGGCGCAAGGCCGAAATATCCTTTGCCGACGATATGTTGCTCGCGCACCGACATGCACGCTTCATCCGTGCCAGTGACGGTGGTATTGACGTCATTCCCCTTGAGCAATGGAATGGGATCTACCGCCGCATCCATACCCGAACGCCACTCTCTGACGAGCAAATGATGTTGATCGGTCGTCAGGTGTTCCGTTTTGAGCACGTGGGCCCCGATGAAGACGCCAGCACCGCCCTCATCCAACACGGGGTTGCACGCATGGGCTCGCCCGATCGCGGGCCGTGGGGGCGACTATCGCAATGCATGGCCAACGGCGGTGTGCGCGATATCCGCTACTTATGCGAGCGAAAACTCACCATTGGACGCGAAGAGGGCGACATCCTCTTTGCCGACGATGCATTTTTATCCCGTCGCCATGTCACCTTATCGCGCCGCGACGGCGGCGGTGCATGGATCGAAGACCAGGGTAGCTCCAATGGGACGTTTGTGCGCATTGAGGGCAAAACCCGCGTGCAGATGGGCGACGAATTGCGCATCGGCGATCAACTGCTCAGAATCACGGCTGCTCCCGCCAGCGATGCGGGGACAGACGGCCGTTCCGAGTCGTGAGGGGGATGGCGAGCCCAATGGCGAAACAATCGGCCAACCAGTCGGTCACAGAGGCGGCGAAACAACCGGTCCAGGTGTCTTCGATTGAAGCGTATGGGTTTGGTTGCAGCCATCCAGGTTGTGTACGTCCCAACAACGAGGACAGTTTTGCCATTGGCGATCTCGCCGACGACACCTGGAAAATGGCGGGCGGTGCGCTCGACATCTCGCACCGCATGACCACGGGGGCAGAGGGTGACGCCGAAGAAGAGGGGCCCCCAGACGGCGTAGACAGCGCAGACAGCGGCGCGGGCGACTCCGAGGAAATCGGCGAAAGCCACGGAACCGGTGACGACGGCGACACTGGGGACGAGCGTGATCAAGAACGTGATCGCGATGGCGCAGTCGCGGGCCAAATCGCCGGCCAAATCACCGATGAGAAAGCCGGGAGCAAAGGGCCCGCGCGGGATGATGACGAGGCCGATCAAGGACAGACCGCCACCGCTGGCGACGCCACGGATGACCCGAGTGATGGCGGCGATCACCTGGTCGAGAACGGCGCTGAGCACGACACCGAGCATGGTGGCGTGCATCGCGGCGGTGATCATGGACGCGACGCTGGCGGGACTGCACTCCACCTCATCCCGGGAGAGCGGGGGATCATGGCCGTTGTATGCGACGGCATGGGCGGGGCGGCAGCTGGGGATCTCGCCAGTTCGTTGGCGACCAAAGCACTCTGGGAAGAAATGCACCAGAGTCGCCCAACCGACGACCGGATTGTTTACGCCCGTCTACTCAGGCGCGCTGTTCGCGTTGCCAATCGGCGGGTCTGGGAACACAGTCGGCAAGACATGCGCCTGCGCGGCATGGGGACGACCCTATCGGCGGCGGGCTTGGTGGGCCATGAGCTGGTCGTGGCCCAGATCGGCGATTCGCGGGCCTACATTCTTCGAGGTGATCACCTGGTACAAATCACCCGGGATCAGTCGATCGCCTATGCGCTCATGCAGGTCGGGCAACTCAGCGAGGAAGAGATTCAGCAATCGCCGTTTGCCCATACTATCTTGCAGGCACTCGGCGTGCGCCGCGATGTCGAAGTAGCGTTGTCTGTTGTGGAACTGAGGCGCGGAGATCGGCTGCTCATCTGCTCCGATGGCCTACACGGTTGCGTCAACGAGGAGCAGCTGCAGGCGATGTTGACGGCCAACCCGACCGACACCGTGCGCACGGACCCTGTGCGCACGGTCGAACAATTGCTGGGAGCGGCACTCGAAGCTGGTGGTCCGGACAACATCACCATGATCGTCGCCGACTTCACTGGGGAGGGCTTGCCGGAGGTGGCTGGCCCCGACGATTTACCGTCGTTTATTGAGATCGATCCCATGGAGGAGGGCGAGCAAGCTCTGGCCAATACCTCCGTCGTCGCCCGACGACTGGCAGCACAAGTCGGCATTGGCGAAGATCCCGGACCGACAGTGGTCCCCGCTACGGGACAGCATGTGGCGCCGCGTCGAGCGACGAGGATCGATTTTCGGGAATCATCTGGCGCCAACATGCGGGTGAGGGTTCGTCATCTTTGGCCATGGATTCTCCTCTTCTTGCTTGTGTCGATTGCCGGCGTCTATGTACTTTGGCTACTCTGGCCACTGTGGCAATAGGAGTGAGATATTGCCGCCGGGCTGGCGGCTGCGGGCATTCAGCGTCATATCCACTATGAGCGACTAAGACAATTCCCGACTGTTCGGGACGTCGAACCAGTTGGGCTGGCAGATCTGTCCAGTAATGAATCCATCAACTGAGTGGGTGGCGGACGGGTCTGAGCCGCATCACGACCGAGCTCGAGAATCGATGCGTCCAGGAAGCGACATATCCCAGGCATCTACGCATGTAGCTGACGCCGTGATCGTACTCGATCACGTGCGCGGCTCCCTGCGCGGGACGCGGCAGGAATTCCACGCCGATGACACGCCCGTGCGCTTTGGTCGTCATCCCGATTGCGAAGTGAACTTTCATCCCCGGCGCGACTTGGATGCCTCGTCGCGTCACGCCACCCTGGCCTCGACCAATGCCGGCTACGTGCTGCGCGATGTGGGATCATCCAACGGCACCTTTATTGACGGCAAAGAAGAGGCGGAAAGGCGGATCTCGCCGGGCGAGGCAGTGCTGGTCGAATTTGGCCGTGGCGGACCTTTGGTGCGGATTTTTCTCGGTGACCGGCAGGAGATACCGCCGCCGATGCGCACGCGTTTGAGCGCATGGATGAGCACGGGGGCGCCATGGCCGTTTTTCGTCGCAGGCCTGATCCTCGCCGCCGTCATCGCCGCGATCGCCTGGTTCACGATGGTATGAGAGAGCCTGGATATTCCCACCGCTGATCCCGTAGGATCGGGATATCCATGCACGCCGGAATCTACGCTGATCACAGTGGCCATTGTGGCGAGGTACGAATCTCCGACAATGGAGGCGCGCTGTGAACTGCCGCGCCTGCGGTGCCAACATTGCTCCCGGCAGCCGCTACTGTGGCGTCTGTGGCCATTCCGTGTCGATGGACATCGAACATGGCGCGGATTCGGACGTGATGGCGACCAACCGCATGGTCGGGGACAGGACGGCCGCCGACACCAACCGGATTTCGACCCAGCCCAGTGGCGACTACCTGCGACCCCAATCCATCGTCGTCGAAGAGAGCCTGGATACCGACGACCTTATCTATCCCGCGGAACCGGTCGATCCCTATCTCGGCCGGGAACTCAACGGGCGTTTCACCGTCGAGAGCAAAATTGGCGAGGGTGGGTTTGGCGCCGTCTATCGCGGTGTGCAGAAGAGTACCGGGCGCAAAGTGGCGCTCAAACTGCTCCACCCTGATGTGACCCAAGATGAGAATTTGGTCGCGCGCTTTCGTCAAGAGGGCAACCTTATGTGCGGTTTCAAGGACGCGCATACGGTGACGACGTACGACTTTGATCAGACCGAGGACGGAACTTTATTTATTGCCATGGAGCTGCTTGAGGGCCGAAGCCTGCACCAGGTCCTGTGTACCGAGGCGCCGATTGAATGGCGACGCATGTTTCGCATCATCACACAGATGTGTACCTCACTGGCGGAGGCCCATAGCCAGGGCGTCGTACACCGCGACTTAAAGCCCGAGAACATTCACCTCGAGCATCGACCGGGCGATCTTGAGTTCGTCAAAGTGCTCGATTTTGGTATCGCCAAAGTCATGCAGGGCGACGGCAAGCAGTGGCCCCAGCTCACCGCGATGGGCCAGACTCTCGGGACGCTTGAGTACATGTCGCCCGAGCAGCTCATGGGCAAGTCCTTGGATGGCCGCAGCGACATCTACACCATTGGTGTGTTGGCGTATGAGTTGCTCACGGCCCAGCTGCCATTTCCCGATGCCAAAGGGCCGGCTGCCTTGATTACGGCCCAGCTGCGGCAAGTCCCGGAGCCGCCATCGCGGGTGTATCGCGAGGCTCACGGCATAGATCGCATTCCGCCGGCCGTGGACAGCATGATTCTAAAAATGCTGGGTCGCGACAAAGACGCCCGCTTTACTCACGTGAGTGCGTTGCGTAGCGCGTGTCTTGAAGTCCTCGAAACTGGCACGTGGCGCGATCCTCATGCCGCTGCTGCGCAAGCGATGCCGACGATGATCGACGCCGCTCCGCCACCGGGAGTCGCCGTGGCCGGACAGCGGGCATCAAGTCCGGTTGTGCCCAGCGTGCCCCAGCTGCTCGGCCAAGCAGGCGGCCAGCAAGCAGGCGGCCAGCAAGCAGGCGGCCAGCTGCCCGCGACGGGCAATCCCGAATACGGTCGCTATCGACCTTCGCATCCATCGCAGCCCGCGGGCCATGGCGCGCCCACGGCCCAAGCCCGCATTCCCTATCGAGGCGGCAGTGATCACGGTGGAACATCGCGCAACCGATCGGACCAAGTGCAAACGGCACGCAGACGCTCTTCCAAACCCGCCTTGCCGCCGCGGACCCTCATATGGGGCCAGAGCGGACGCACGTGGATTTTGCTGTTGGCGGTATTCGTGCTGGCCGGCAGCGTCGTTGGCGCCATTGCCGCCCTGATCCGCTAATACTCTCGGTCAAAATAGCAGGCCGAGATTGAAGTGATAGCGACCGCGGGGGTTGTCGCC
>JAAUYH010194044.1_pt1 | contig 15562 bp, 8 predicted proteins | sample 7278061 | NCBI WGS metagenome assembly JAAUYH01 (sample SAMN14350203, study PRJNA611818) | marine sediment metagenome | isolation source: surface marine sediment (0.6m) | place: French Polynesia: Moorea | collected 2018-08
CAACACAAGAAGCGTATTTTAAGCGGTATCGCTGTCGCGATGTTTGTTATTAGTCAGGCTTCATCTCAACGCACAAGGCAGATGAGTTTTCGCCCGACATTAATTTATAAATTTTTGCCACCGTAAATTTCGCTCACCCTAACAATAGTTGACCGTCTGCCGTTTCTAGCAGCGGTTAGAGTAAAGCGATCGCTAACTCTAGATTTTGAGAAATGTGATCGCTTATTTTTAGGTTGTGATTGTAGCGTTGTTTTTGGTAGTTGAGTTGAACTTGATCTAATCTACCTACTACCCACTACCTACTACCTACTACCCACTACCTACCACCTACTAACCACTACCCACTACCTACTACCCACTACCTACTTAGACAACGGAGGCTATTGCTTTCTCCCCTTGTTTCTCAGCTTGTCCTTGAAGAAGATGACCCAAGTGAGTAAAAATTTCTTTCATTTGATTAGGGTTCAATTTAATCGCCTGCTGATAGGTATCAAGTGCACTATCGACATCTCCTATTTGAAGTTGGATATCTCCCAACAGAGTATAATAACTGGGATTTTTATACTTAAATTCTGTTGCCAATTGACACATCTCAGTCGCTTCATCCAACTTATCCTGTTGTGCTAAAGCCGCACTTAGACGCATGTATAACCAACCATGATCTGGTGCTAAGGCGATCCCCTTTCTGTAATTGACTATCGCTAGATCTAAATTATTTTGATCTCGATAAATATCACCTAGACAACGATAGTAAGAAACTGTAAAAGGCTTAAGTTTTATGGCTTGATTATAGGCTGTTTTGGCTAAATCTAGCTCTCCATAATCTACTAATGCTGCGCCAAGTAAATTATATAATTCGTCATTTTTAGGATTCAATATTACTGCTTGTTTATAAGTTAATATAGCTGCTCGCAAATTATTTTTTTCAATAAATAGTTCAGCAAGTGATATATAAAAATCAACCCAACCTGGACTTAGCTCAATTGCTTTTTTATATACTTTTTCTGCTTGGTCTATTTTTTTTTGTTTTTGCAATACATCAGCTAATTCTCCATAGTAACTTGCATTACTTGGTCTGATTTGAATAGCCTTTTTTAGAGCTTCAACGGCTTCATTAAAATTGTTTTGTTTGGCATATTCGATTCCCTGAAAATAATAAGAGTTAGCACTTTCTGGGGTAGATAAATGAAGCTCAATATATTCTGATATATACCGAGAAAATGTCATTCTTTTGGTACAATAGCCACCATGTTTATACAATCTATCTGTATCAATAAAAGTTAAACCCAAATGTTTAATTACGCTAGGATAAATTGGTATTTGAAGATTATCTAATGTTTCACATTCTGTATTATTGAATGAGAACTCATTTCCTAATTCAGGAATATTAACTAACTTGAGTATTTGATTGACTACATAAATTCCTAAAATGTCAGCAGGATGATTTTGGGTATAAAATAACCTATGATGTTGATAGTGTTCTTTGATAAAGCTGCTTACTTTAATGCTGAGTTGAGATTCACGCCGTGCTATTTCCTCCAAAGTTTTATTAAGGTTATCTAACACAAATTCTTCTCTATAAAAATTTGGATTACTTAATCTTTCAATAATCTCAGAAGTACTTTGACCTTCTCCTAACATTGAAATAATATTAGTATCTCCATGAGGAATTACCCCATAAGGATGATTTGGCGTAATTACTTTACTAAGTGGATTTTTACGATACTGAGGGAAATAACCTTTGAAGTAGAGTGAAGGAAAAGATATACTCTGACAACTAGAGGGTAATTTACTTAATATATGCTCAGTACTGCGATCGCCATGAATATTATTGACTGGTTGATAAATAAATAACCTAGCTTGCTTGAGTAGGTTAGGGGGAATAGTGGTCTTTTGTTGGATTAATTGATGTACGGGAATTCTTTTAATTCGATATTCTTGGTTAAAATGTTGAGAACTAGATAAATATTTAGCGATTAACTGATTCTGGCAATTAGCGTAGATTAGACAAAGTTTTTTCATGTCAATTAATTTTTAATTATTTTGGATAAACTTCAGTAATTGAATTAAGCAATAGGCTATAAACTATCTCTAGTTACTGCTTAATAAACTATTCATGCCATAGCCTCAATCAATATTAATTTCTCCTATATATGCAATTCCTATTATGCTTGTTTTCCATTCTGTTGGACTAACTTTTGGTATTCCTTTAAACAAATCTAATTCGTAATTTTCCTGATTAGTCTGGCATACAGAAATAGATAGTTCGCTAACTTCATCACATCTCATGAATTTTTTAAAGGGTAAGCTCAATAAATTGATATTACTCATTTCTTCTTGTGTTATCCACGTAGAAAAAGAGCTAGTAATTAATTCTTGTTCTGCCAATTTAATTTTGAATAGTCCATCATTCCAATCTGATTTGAGCATTATACCTAGTAATCTACCCTTAAACTTTAAATTAAAGGAAGAACCAGCCTTGAGAGTATATATCTCTTCTTCAAAAAGACTATTTTTAAAGGTGGATTTTTCAATATTATTTTGATTTTTAATTGAATCTAAATCACTAAAAAATTTTAAATTTTGTAAATTACCAGGATACATTCTATAGTATTTATTGATATCCTTTGGTTGCAAACTAAATAAATTGCGCGTCTTAATTTGTTCGGCAATTACTTTAGCAACTATTTTGGTTCCATAGGGTTTCGAATAATGAGCTGGCTCGTTTTCTTTATAGAGTTTTTTAATAAAATTAATACCTTTTTGTGCTAGTAAAATTTCAGTTATGTTGATAACAGGAATTTCGTAGCGTCGAGCTATGTTTTCATACATAGCGGATATTTGACAACAATTATTGTAATAATTAGGGAGATTTGTACCAAATATTAAGATGATAATAATGCAGTTAGGGTTCATCAATTTGGCTTGTCTAATGAATCCCTCAACTGCCATTCCCGCCATCCTAAATGTATATTTACTATCAATTAATGCAGAGCGATCATTTACACAGTATTCAAAGAAAATAATATCGTGACTTTTAGCGATGCTATGTCTAGAATTTTGGATTGCTCCAAAAACACTAGTTACTCCTCCCAAAGCAAAATATGAAAGTTTTACCTCTTTACTACTATGTTCGGTAATGTATTCTTGTAAATATTGGGTATACCCACGTCGCATCACCGAATTACTACCACCTACTATAGCTACCTTCAGCTGTTTTTGAAAGTTAGAATAAGGGACTTTTTTTTGGGCTATATTCTTTTGGAAAGCGAACCCATTCTCTAAACTTATCATTTTTGTTAGAATTTTAATTTAGTATTTTCTTTTTTAGGTTTAATAGTCTGTCAAGAGAGAAATTTACTTTTAGGTAAACATTTCTCGGTTTAGTTTCATATCTTATTGAAAAGCAAAACTACAGAATAGAAAATAGCTAATTTAGGCTATTTTATTGATTGGTTTTAATTTTAGTTTTTCTCCTAGATCATTATTGTTTAACATAAAGTACTTTTTAGGTTTCAAGACGTTTTCTATCAATTTAAAATTAATAGTTAAAGCATCCAAACTATTGCCATTAGGTAGTTCTAAATAAGAGATTAGTAAATCTCTCGATGTATAACAATGTTCATAGCTATGATCTTTATTAAGCTGTGAAATCCACAGTTGACAATTATCAATTACCTCAAAAGTTGTAAATTTTGCTAAACAGTTCGGCTCTATTTCTTGCCCCCAATAAGTATGATTTATATGATGGATACTCCAAGTAAGGCGATCGCCCTCTGACTTGGAAATTATCAACAATAAATATTGATCTTTTAAATAATAGCTACGAAAAAAATTAGCATTAAAGGAGCCAAAGCATAAGATAACTTTTAAATTAGTTAGCTGTTTAGCTACCTTGTGTAGACAGTGTAAATATTTTTCATGTGTCTGGTCTAAAATTTTGTTAATATAGCTTTGATGCGGAAAAGTTATGACATTATCTTCCCTAACTATTGATTTGGGCAATCCATAATATTGGTAATTTGCGGTACGAGTATCCTGGCTAATTTTCAAGCTCTTACTTGCTTGATCATAAGCAACTGAAATTGGAGGATATATGGCATTTGCTCGACTACCCAAGGAATCTTGCAAAATATTATTTAAATCCTGTGAAAACTTGACCAAAGAAAACTTTTCTTGACACAAAGACTTTAACCGCTCAGCTTTCTTTTTCATCTCCCTAGGATTAATGTAGGCAAATTCGATATGTTTTCCTAGCACATAATATCGACCTGGATTATAAAGTAGTCCATAATCTGAATCAGGTATGATTTCCTGTGCCGAAGATGAATTAGCAGCTATTATAGGACATAAAAATTGAGCAGCTTCTAAAATACTTAGTGCCAAACCTTCATAAAGACTGCTAGAAATAAATAAATCGCTGAGGGCTAAAAATCTATCTACGTCTTTCCGATAACCTAGAAATTTTAGCTTATGGGATATCCCTAAATTTAGAGCAACTTCTTGATAGTATTTTTTTAATTCTCCTTCACCTAAAAAGAGATGGTAATAGTTTGGTAATTCACTATGTACTGAAGCAAAAGAGGTAACTATATCTAAAAAGTTTTTTTGATGTGAAAAACGTCCCACAGAAACCGATAAAAAGGAGTTTAGGGGCAATTCTAATTCATCAAGGAGTTCCACTCGATGAAGTTTATACTCTTTTGACGTTATGCCAATATATTTACTCTCAACATCTCGTGAATTATAGAATACCTGAATCGAATCTATGTTAATCCCCGTAGAAAGAGATAATTGAATTCTATTATCGTTAGATACTGTAAAAAACTGCGAATTGGCAGCAGCTAAATCTTGGAATAGTTGCTTGGTCAAATCATTTAAAGCGACTTTCCAGGGACATAAATGGACTAAATTAATACTAGGAATTTGCAATTCATGGCACGCAAGAGTTATACCTAAGCCAAAGTCTACCCACGGAAGATTGATAAAGGCACAGTCTGGATTGACCAACTCTAATACTTCTGAGGCTTCTCGATATTGTTGAGAAAGTTTATTGAGGTAATCCTTGCCTATCTTTAAATCTTTAGCCCCTCCCACCCAAGCAATATCAGATATTAAATAATCCACTGATAAGTCAGAGAAAAAATCAATTACCTGTTGATTTTTAGGTAGTATTAATGTGGGTTTACAGCCAACATTCTCTATCAAGTGTAAGATATTTTTGATGTAATGTTCTGCTCCTCCAACAGCAGATGAAGGAACAAATATAGCGACTGTTGAGGGAAAGTTATGTGTTGACATATTCTTGAGTATTGTTCTGAATTTCAATTTCGCTTAAAGCCAAGCATAGCTTTCTGGTATCATTTGTCTCAGGATATAGTTCCTGCACACTAATGCTGCGATCAACAGACAGATCAATCGTGCATTTATCTTTGATACTATTTGGAGAAGGTAACCAAGAAGCTGCGATAGTATAGCCGTAATTTTGTTTAACAGACTCAAATTGTAACTGTTCTCCATTAATAAACAACTTGAAACTTTCTCGAATTTCATCAGTAATAAACCTGACATTTTTAAGTATTAATTTAATAGGAGATACTAAGTTTATAGGAAACTCAATAGATGTTTTATTGCCTGACCCCATCCAGATATAGTGGTTACCATTTTCATTTTCTTCTGGATAGTGAAAATTATCGATATTTTGTAAATATTCTGGATCTATTTTAATCGGAAATCTCCAAAATTCATTTTTATTATCTGTTGGAGAATAAATATGATTAATATGATTAATTTCGGTATTAGAAGCAGTTACAGAATAATTATTCTCTGAATTTTTGAGGCTAGATAGAGTTAATGATAGCTTGGAAATTTCGATTTTCAACTCTGCCATCTCATCCACTAACGTATCCACAAAGCTGTCTAAAAATGGAGTATTGGAACTTTTTCGCGAAGCAGCTCGATTAATATTGGCTTTAATTTGTTGTGCGAGTTGGTATTTTAGATTGATAATTTCTGAGTCTGGTAAAAAATTCATCTTCTTTTTCCTGTTTTTACTGGTTAATAATTGAGTAGTCTTTCTTGCTATTCATTGAATATTTTTGTGCTTGAATCACCAAATATTCGACAAATAAATTCCAAGATTTATGGCGAATTGACTTAGAATCAATTTCTTGTTGAAGAACAGATGTTTTCAAGAAAGATTTATATACTTCAGGTATCGAAGTAAAATTATTAATAGGTTTCATAATCTCTTTTGGCACTAGATTATTAGTAAACTGTTTCTCTTTATAATAAATAGGAACAGACTGACAAATACAAAGATATATCAAGAAAGAAATAGATGCAGGCTCCTCAATACAGATGAATAGATCAAGCTTATGTATCAAAGTCTCTGCATTTTTAAAAGAGTGAGTTTTGGCATACTCATTGGTTACTAAATTTGAATCTGAGAAAATCAATAATTCAAAATGATGTGGCAGAAAATCTCTACAACATAGAACAAGTTTGTCTAATTCTGATGCGTTATCTGGATCAAGACATGAAGTTCCTATAACTATCTTTTCTAAGCTAGTAAAATCCTGTTGAGATGGATTTAAAGTTATGGGATTATTTGCCAGTACAATACTATGATTCCTTACGTTTTCTGCTGCAATTGATTTACTGTTTAAATTACCAAAACAGAAACCGATATACTCTTCGTGTGTTTTACTTAATATTTCGTGAGCATATTGCCATCTTTCATCTTTTGAACTGAAATCTAACTGAATAAAGAAATACCACAAAAAGTGATTGTCTGCTAATTGTAAATGTTCCAGTTCTTGAAGACAAGAATGATTATAAATAATCGAGTTGAAGTCTAATAAGTTAATAAAGATTTGATTTTCATCAGGACTAATTTTGAATATATCTATGATTTGATATAATTCTCTAAGATGAACATTGTTTACTAGACCATGTTTGTACAATACCAATTTATCAGAGTCAATATTTTTAAATTCTTGGGTTCGATATATATTGACATTTCCTAGCTGCCTTGCATTGTTAATCCACCAGTTAATCCAAGCCGCTTCATTAGTATTGGAATCCCAAAAATCAATATTACTCAAAATATTAAAATTATATTTTTGTTGACTGATTTGAGTCTCTTCTATAATTTCTAATGATCTAGTATAATTTGAACTTGCTTTAAATTCCTTAATAGATTTCCAGTCAAAACTGTAAAGTTTTTCTATTGATTTTTTAACTTTGCTAGAATAATTAGAATAAACCAGTTTGCTGTCCTGTTCTAACTGCAAAACAAAAGATTTAGAATCATGAACCAGATCCCTAATTCCAGATGCTAATTCTTTGATAGTTTCAAAACTATGATATTTACAGTTACTGCCAAGACCTTCAAAAGCATTAACTGTTCCCATACAGGGTTTAGACCAAGACAAGGCTTCTACTGTTTTAATTTTTAGTCCAGTACTAAACTCAAATGGCAACACAATAATATCAATTTGCTGATAGAATTCCGATACATCGTCTACCATACCTATAATCTCAACTTGATCATGGAAACGAGAATCCAAGACATTGCATACCTTACCTCCAACTACAAAAGTAAATTTATCTGTGTAATTACTGTATAAAGCTAAATACTCATCAAGGAAGGACTCTAAATTTTTGACGTTTATCGGGTTGGCACTACCAATAAATCCCAATCTAATATTGCTATAGTCGATTTCTCGATCAATAATTTCCGAGGGTTCTGGTTCTAGATGACCAATAGTTAATACTGGGGTTTGGGATAAACATTTAAACCAGCTAGACTCATCTTCCTTAATCGATAAAACAAGATGAGCACGGTCTAAAGCTTTTTTCTCGGATTCTGGAGAGACATAGAAAAAATCACGGTAGCCTAATTTTCTATCCAAAAGATAGTTGCGATTACTAGTGATATCATGAGTATCGACGACCTTAGTAACGCTTTCATCAAACAGTTCTAAAACTTTACTATAAAAGACATAGTTGCAAAGAACTAGATCTATATTGCTAGATAACTTAATCCAATTGACACTGTACTCTATTCCTACATCCCACCAAGCATCAATTTCAAAATATTCATCATCAGTTCTATGAACTGCTGGTTGAACGGGATAAGCAACAAAGAAATAGTCCCAACATTTATTCATACCATCATAGGCATCTTGAGGTATTTCTCGATCCCATTCACGAGGACAGTAAACAAAGTAGATAGTTGCACCAAGTTCTTGAAGATATTTTGTGAGAGCGAAGATTCTTTTTCTATTGCCAGCATCTTGAGGATGAGATGGTGTTGGAGAAAGAACTAAGATGTTTTTATTTAGCACTGCTTTTAGATGAATTATCTACTGATAAAATGGCTTTTGTGGAAAATTTAGAGAGAGGCTAAAAAATTTTGATGACTAAAGCCGAGGGAGTCTAACTAGGAACGGGTCAGTTTTGTAAGAATATTGGAACGGTGTAGATAATTCTTTTTTGTAACTTGCCGTTCTTCATACTTTAGCTTATTTGTATCAATATATTCGACATCCTCCCGTTTAACTTAAGACAAATTTATCAAGACTAAAACTGTACTTATTACGCAATTTATTTTAAGCTATAGGTAATAGAGTCTGCTCCTTTGAGACTTTTTTAGGAGCTACTGATTCACCAAAAATTTGCCGATGATTCCATTGATAAACTTTTGACCACGGATCAGACTGAGAAACTTGGTTGGGATTCGACAACAGACTTTTTATTTCGTTTCTCAGTACTTGATTATTGTTATCTAATAAATACTGATAGAACTTAAGTAATAGTATTTGATGTTCATAGGAATGATTTTGATTTTGCCTTAGCAATTGTTTAAAGTAATAAATAGCTCTAGCAGGATTAATCATTTTCAGAAGTGGATTTTTGGTGAGTATTTTAGGTATTTTTTTATTGACAACAAAATAAGCAGTCGCTCCAGGAGCTTCTCCAATATAATCTACCCAAGGTTTCAACAATTCCATTGATAAATATAGCCATGGACAGCCATAAAAGTAATAATCTTGTTGCACTATTATGGAACCTGGAAATAAAGATGGAAAGAAATGCTTGACTATGTGATCATTTAAATTCAAGTTTTTAGAAGCATCAATAAACAAAATTTCAACTGGGTTAGAATTCCAAGTAAATTTACACAAGTCTCCTGGAGTAATATTAACTAAACCTAAATTTGTATATTTTCTAATATTGTATAGATAGTTCATAAAAAATGAACCAGTTGGTAAGTTTTTTCGATTTAATAGCCAATCAAAACCTGCATACTTTTGATAACAGAATAAGTCATAGCTATATACTCTTTTATATGATTTCCTAATATTAAGTTTATTGGCAAGTATACCCTCCCCAAAACAGGCAGTTGACGAGCCCAAAAAAGGACCAAGATCTACAATTTCTCCCTGATCCGAAAAATAATTCTTGGCAAGACTATAAAGCAAAGAAAGCTCTTCGGAATTCATCATGCTACCAATAGAATCAATATCAGTAGGATGAGTCTCAATCTCAAAATCTGGCAGAGTTGATTTTTTCTTTGATTCGATATAGATCGGAGAATGATAGTCTTTAGGTAGACGAATTATCCAGATTTTATCAATAATTTCTAGTGGTAATGATAACTTTTCTGCTAAACAATTAACTTCCTCTACTATATCTGGAAAATCTGGTGAGTAGTCATGACCGCAAATTATACCACCAGGTTTCATTCTATCAAGCCAAAAATAGAGATTTTTTTTAAAGATAGGGTTTATATGCACACTATCATCAAAATAAATATCTACAGGTATATTCCAGTCAGTAAAATCTTGAGGACTGTAAGCTTGCAGAGCAATAACATTACTTGAATCGCCAATATTCTGCCAAAAAGTATCGATTGAGAATGTAGTATTAAATTTTTTCTCTAGAGGTTTGATCCAATTTTCTCTTTTCCAGGGATCTACACAGTAAATTTTCACGGAATCAGCAGCATTTTTTGCCCAATGTACCGAACTTTTGCCAAAAAGCGATCCTAATTCAACAATAGTACTATTTTCAGGAAGAGCTTTGGCTAACTCAGCGATACATACAAGCTCTTTTCTGGTCATCTGACCAGGTAAAGTTTCATTCAGATACATAGCAGTAAAATCCTATTATTTATTAAGGAACTAAAGATGATCAATTTAGAGATTATTTCACCAGAAAATGCAAGTCTTTTTTTTCAAGAAATTGCAGCCATTCTTCTGGATTCTCTACTCGATTAAAAGCACTTTGTCTGCGATCTTGCTTCTTGGTTAAATCAGTTTGACTCATTTTATTATTAATATCAAAACCTTGCTTTACTAACCATGAATGGACAAAAGTAGCTTTTTCATTATCAGTTGGATATTGATGTATATCCTCATAAGTTAATTCTTTCCATTCCTGATTATCGCTTCGCAAATACTCTTGAAGACGCATGTAGTGAGTTTGATGTTTTAAATACCAATCATAAAATTCTTGGCAATCAATTTTAACTTTTATATGATCAGTTGTATAACCTTGAGAGTGTTTAGAAATAGCTAAGGTTTGGTCTGAAACATATACATCTAATAAATTACGCTTTAAGATTATTTTGACAATATTTTTATTTGACAAAATATTGTTTTTTAATTTCTCAAAAGATAAATGTTCAGGAAAAATTTTAAATCCAGCATATTTCTTGGAAGTTGTTTGATTTAAAAACTCTAAAAAGTATTTGGGGTGTGAGTGATTGAGTTTGACCAGCTCTTTGTCCTCAAAAGCTTTTTCGCCAATATCAATGGAGATATCCTTATTTTCCTTAAGCCATTTTACAAAATCTTTCTTGCGATCAATAGGAATCCATACTGTATCCCAATGAAAAACTTCTCCAAAAAATTCAATATCCTCAAAACCATCTAACATCTTCATTAGATAATTAGATCCAGTTCGACGATAAGCTAAGAAAACGAAAAGTTTTGAATTCATATTATTTGTACTCACTCTAATTATCGATCTGTTTTAAAATTGATAGTCGAAGGTATCAATATCTGGTGCAAACTTTTTAGCAACTAACTCTATATCCTGATCTGATGCATAATATTTTCGATAATCTTGCTTGGGGTTGCTCTGATTGTATTTATTCTTTAGCATGTCAGGATAGGGAACCGAAATTTGATTGCAAACATATTCAAAATCATCTTGAATTGATTCTTGTTTCCCTACAAAATTCACTATTATCTTGCCTTGATAATCTGTAAAATAATCAACTTGCTGTGGTAATTTTGCAAAACATTTTCCTCTAATAAATTCAGAAAAATTTTCTGAGTTTAGCGCATCCTGACAAATATCATATTTAAACTTATTTTTGCGACACCATGTATATAGAGAAACCATTCTAGCCCAAGGATTTCTAACGAAAGAGAACGAAAAATAATTGTTCCAGACTTCATCTCCAGTAACAGCCTTAATTTGTTTGGAATATGAGTGTTTATTAAGGTTATACTTCTTTCTGAAAAAAGGTTGAATATTTTCACCAAATTCGGTACATCCTAATACTATGTCTCTATAAGTCAAATACTCATCAAGATATCTTGTAATGGAAGTGCCTGCATTTTTTTGAATATGAACAAAAATGAATTTTTTGGAATGAGATATAATCATTTTTTTTACTTAGGCTGATTTTATAGATCTCATTATTTTCAGATTAAATAGCGACTAACAAAAGTTGTCTTTAACAATCATCTAGGTCATATTAACACGGTAATTTTAATGATACCTGAGTGTAATTACGGATAGAAATAGAATTTTTACGTACATAATTACCGCGACCAATATGTGTTTGTAATTAATGATATTCATGCAAAATAAACAACGCGAGTTCGATAAGTATAAAATTTACTAGTTTTGGTTTGGGAAATGGGGAGATAGAGAATAGCCCATTACTTCGTTGCCCAAGCTTGAAAATTCCCTTAGAAAGAAAATTCGTCGAACTGACGTATAAATAAGAAACTTCGAATCTCTCAATTTAGCTTTTCAAGCTGAACTTTATCAGAGAATTTGTGACTATTTCGCAATGAGTTTTTCTAAAGTTTGGTGTAAATTTTCTTGAATAACTTCGGTGGTATAAGGTTTGATCGCACTTCGAGCATCATGAGATAACTGAGTCCAAAGTGTTTCATTGTTGCTCAGAAGTAAAATCTGACGAGCAAACCCTTTAGTGTCATTAGCTTCCAAAATATGCTGGTTAGGAACCAAATTCATTCCTTCGGTACCAATACTGGTAGAAACTACGGGTAAACCATACTCTAGACTATGACCAATCTTGCCTTTCATTCCTGCGCCATATCGTAAAGGAGATACTGAGAGTTTATGGCTTAAAAAATAGGGGCTAACATCATCAATATATCCTGTTACGGAAATGCGATCGCTCGCTAAAGCTAACACTTCAGCACTGGGATTATTACCCAGTAGGGTAACTTTAATTTGTGGGTTAGTTTGCCAGACCAAAGGCATGATTTCTTGACATAGCCACAGCACAGCATCAATATTTGGCGGATGATTATAACTCCCGATAAATAAGATGCCCGAACGCTCATTAAAACTGGGAATCTCACCTTGATAAGGGTGGTGAATATTGGGGATTACAGCAACATTATCTACCGCCTGATGCTCCAATATCTCCCGTTCTATGGACGTAACCGTAATAGTTAAATCAGCTTGGTGTGCCATCTTTAACTCTTTAGACTGCATATCGATCCACTCTGTCGCCATTGTCGAGTTTTTCTCAGGAGATAATTCCCACGCTCTCTTGAGGCGTAAGTAATGTAAATCAATAGTGTCGTAAACAACCTTAATTTCCGCTCTTTGACGAATTAAGGGGGCATACTTCTCATTCAGTTCAGGACGACAAATCCAGGCAAGATCGATCAGGGGTAATCGCTCTTGTATCTGCTGTTCAATCAGAGTGCCATAACCCTCTTGAGTATATAAAGTTTCTATCTGAAGACTTTGTAAGAGCGAAACATAGGGTTCCTCTTTAACTCCATCGTTCGCCGCAAAAATCACATGGTAATCGAGGGCTTTAAAGATCTTGAGCAGTTCAAACAATCTGCGGGATCCAGATTCTCGATCATACTTAGGCATATAGCTATCAATCACCAGAATAGTCTGTTTGCCTAAATATTTCCTGGTAGCCAAAGACACATGTTCACTCCCGGCATTGGGGAAATACTTCTCCTGGTCGAGGACAGTTTGCCATTTTTGCTTAAACTTAGCTGCATTAACCACCTGATATTTTTTAGTACCGCTAGTTGTAGAAGTACCAGAGCTAACTCCTTCATAGTGAATTACTGCCGATCTGGGTTGATACATCACCTTCATTCCCAGTTGATGACGGATAGCAAAACAAAGGTCTGTATCTTCATAGTAAGCAGGGGCAAAATCCCGTTCAAAACCATGCAAACCCTCGAAGACCTCTCGTCGCACCATCAGGCTGGCACCAGAACAATAGTCTACAGGACGCAGATAATTATACTTAGGGTCGTAGGGATTATCCTGCCGACCATAATTCCAGCCTGAAGCATCTTGCCAAATAATGCCTCCAGCTTCCTGTAAACTCCCTTGAGGATATACCAGTTTGGAACCCACAGCACCTACCTGGGCATCTTCCGCCAAAACCTTTACCAGACTTTCGATACAGTCGGGTTTAATCTCAGTATCATTGTTGAGAAAATAAAGATATTGCCCTTTAGCTAGAGATGCACCCTGGTTACAGGAATGGATAAAACCCTGATTAGATTCGCTGTTAATTAGATTCACTGCGGTAACAGGTGCCAAGACTTGTTCAGTCTGATCCGTTGAACAATCATTAACCAAAATAATCTCCACCTGAGTATTACTTGCCAGGTTTAGAGCGATCGCCTTAAGACATTGAAGAGTATAATCTAACTGGTTATAAACAGGAATAATAATAGACACGACCGGAGTATCACTGTGGGGCAAAATCTCCTGTAATTCCTGTGCTAATGCCTGGAAATCTGGCTGTGGTGTATCTGCAAGGACATGCTCTGGGTTCTCAATAGTGTTTGGTAATACAGCTTGATCTGTAAATGGTTGTAATCGCTCTAAAACATCACTGTTCTTCGGTTGAATTTGTAAAGCCATCTGATAGATCACCAGAGCCTCATCTAGCTTTCCCGACTCTGCCAATAGATCTCCCAACTTGAGATAAAGAGCAAGGTTACGGTTATCAATTGCCAAAACTCGATGGTAAGCCTCAACATTCTGGGGATCTTGTTCGATAGCTAGTAAAAAATGGGATAAGGCTTGTTGGCGATCCTGTTGACTACGCTGGTACAGGGCATCTCCTAACTTTTGCTGTGCGTGGGGTAAATCCTGCTGGATCTCAATCGACTGTTGATACAGCTTAACTGCTGGCGACCATTGTTTTAACTGTGCGTGAGCTTCCGCTAAATTGTAATAAGACCAGGGAAATTCAGGATTGAGCTTAATCGCCTGTTGATAGACCGGGATTGCTGCTGACCATTGTTTTAACTGAATTAGAGCATAACCCAAATTATTATAGGACCAGGAAAAATCAGGATTAAACTTAATCGCCTGACGGTAAGCAGCGACGGCTGACTTCCATTGCTGTTGGTGACTGAAGATTTCTGCTAGTTGATGATAAGCAGCCCCATGTTCAGCATCGTACTGAGTTGCTTTTTGGTAGCAGAGGGCAGCCTGTGACCACTGCTGTTTTGCTTGATAGAGATTACCCAAGCGAAAATAGAGTTCGGGATGTTGTTGCTGTTTCAGACCATCAAGATAGCAAGCGATCGCCTGCTTTACTTGACCTAATTCCGTCAGTAATGCTCCGAGAGCCAGAGTAGCCTCAATCAACTCTGGTTGCTGTTTAATCGCTCTTTGATAACAAGTAATGGCTGAATTCTGTTGCCCTTGGCTAGCTAAATTTCTCCCCAGAGCCAAGTATTCCTCCGCCCGAATTCCCTCTTGTGACAAAGCGATCGCCTGTACCCAATCTTTTTGCTGGTCTTGTTGCGGGGCAGACTCACTAGCTAGATTGTACTGTTTCTCGACTGTGGTTAAGCTTAATATTTCCGTCTGGGGTAGCTTAGTTGTTGCTAATTTTTGATTGTCAGGATCAGAAACTGTACCATTAGTAGCCCCAGTCGTTAGCTGTAAAATGACCCGACAGTATTGAGCCGCTTCCGCCCATAATTCTAACTGTTCGCAAAGCTTGACAATCTCCTGATAGATTTCGACCCGTTCTGGTTCAACCTTGACTGCCTGCAAATATTGTTTTAAAGCCCCTTCGAGCTGCCCCTGTTGCTGTAGAGTATTCCCTTGATGAAGATAATTATTCAGGAGTTGCTTAGAATCATTAGAATCAGAAGCTTTTGAACCTTGCTGCTGTAGCTGACATCTGAGCAAATGCTGATATACCCCAGTAAATTCTGGGTTGACCTTGAGTGCCTGCTGATAGTTGGCAATAGCTTCCTGCCACTGCTGTTGTTGAGCA
>JAAUYH010026787.1_pt1 | contig 15560 bp, 18 predicted proteins | sample 7278061 | NCBI WGS metagenome assembly JAAUYH01 (sample SAMN14350203, study PRJNA611818) | marine sediment metagenome | isolation source: surface marine sediment (0.6m) | place: French Polynesia: Moorea | collected 2018-08
ATTCGTACTCGTTGCCGATCACGTAGTCGAGTTCCTTGACCAGACGCAGGAAATCGTAGCGGTGCCGATCGACGCAGAACGGATCGGACAGCGCGATACCTGCACGCCCGCCGTTTTCGCGGCAGAGTTTGGCTGCGCGTTCGAAGGCGGCTTTGCCTTTGTCCTTGTCGTAAAGGTAGCCTTCCAGAAACAGGATTTCCGCCTGACCCGCGACATCGTCGGCAACATCTTCCGGCCCCAGTTCGGACGAAATGCCGAGATAGGTGTTCATGGACCGTTCGCCATCGGGCGAGACGAAGATCATCGAGCGCGAGGTTGGCAATTCGCCGCCCGGAACCGGCGCGTTGACGAAAGTGGTGTGGTCGTTCTTCATCGAGCGGGCATAGAATTGTCCCAGAGCGTCGTCGTGCACGCGTCCGATGAACCCGGTCTTGAGCCCGAGATTGCCGAGCCCCGCAAGCGTGTTCGCAACCGATCCGCCCGGTGCCTGCACGCGATCAGTCATGGCGCCGTAAAGCAACTCGCCCCGCTCACGCTCAACCAATTGCATGATGCCCTTTTCGATCCCCATCAGTTCGAGGAAGCTGTCATCTGCAGGCGCAATCACATCCACGACGGCATTTCCGATGCCGACAACCTGGTAACTCATGCGGTCTTCTCCTCGTACGGGCAGAGATCATTTATCAGGCAGGCCTGGCACTTGGGTTTGCGCGCAACGCAGGTGTAGCGGCCGTGCAGGATGAGCCAGTGATGGGCGTGCCGTTGAAACTTCACCGGTACGTTGTCTTCGATCGCGCGTTCGACGGCGTCGACGTCTTTTCCAGGCGCGATGCCGGTGCGATTGCCGACACGGAAGATATGGGTGTCGACCGCTTGCGCAGGGTGGCCCCACCACATGTTCAGGACGACATTGGCGGTCTTTCGTCCCACGCCCGGCAGCGACTGCAGCGCGGCGCGTGAAGACGGAACCTGACCGCCGTAGTCGTCGACCAGGATGCGCGCCATCTTCATGACGTTCTTAGCTTTGTTGCGAAAGAGCCCGATGGTCTTGATGTGCTCGATCAGCTTCTCTTCGCCAAGCGCCAGCATCTTTTGGGGCGTATCCGCGATCTTGAAAAGCTCTTTCGTCGCCTTGTTCACGCCCACGTCCGTCGCTTGCGCCGAAAGGGCGACGGCGACGACAAGCGTGTAGGCGTTGGTGTGCTCCAATTCGCCCTTTGGTTCGGCATCGACGCCGTGAAAACGGGTGAAGATCTCGTGGAGGGTGGAATAGGGGAGCTGCTTCGCCATGAGCGAGTTCATGGCGGAATGCGCGCCTGTGTTCAATCCCGCAACTTCCGGGTCGCTTCCTGTCGCCCCGGCGCTTAGGTCTAATGTCAGCAAAGGATGACTGCCATGACGGAAATGGAGACAGGATATCACTATCAACTCATGCGGCGTGCGATCGATCTGATCGACAGCGACGCCGGTCGCGATATGGCGCTGGAAGACATCGCGCGCGAGATGAATATGAGCCCGGCCCATTTCCAGCGCATCTTCAGCCGGTGGGCCGGCGTGTCGCCGAAGCGGTATCAACAATGGCTGGCGCTGGATCATGCTAAAGCCTTGTTGAAAGAGCGGCATACGACGCTGGAAACGGCGGATCGCGTGGGTTTGTCGGGGTCTGGACGGCTCCATGACCTGTTCGTTCGCTGGGAGGCGATGAGCCCGGGCGATTACGCCAAGGGCGGCGAAGGCTTGGAGATCCTTTGGGGCTGGTTCGAAAGCCCGTTTGGCCCTGCGTTGATCATGGGGACAGAGCGCGGGATCTGCGGGATCGGGTTTGCGGCCGAAGCGGGGTTCGAAGAAACCATGGCCGATATGCTGGGACGATGGCCGAATGCGACGTTTGTCGAGGATGTCAGCGCCTTGAAGCCTCTTGCGGACCAGGCTTTTCCGAAGTCGGGCAAAGCGACGGCAAAGCTATTCCTCATTGGTGCGCCCTTTCAGATCAAGGTTTGGGAGGCCTTGCTGACCATCCCGACCGGGCAGGTCACGACCTATAGCGACATCGCACGAGTGATCGGTCATCCCAAGGCCGTGCGCGCGGTAGGAACGGCGGTGGGGCGCAACCCGATTTCCTGGCTGATCCCTTGCCATCGCGCCCTCAGGAAGTCTGGTGGATTGGGTGGATATCATTGGGGTTTGCCCGTGAAGCGGACAATGCTGGCCTGGGAGGCTGCGGAAACCGCCTGATATCGCATAACAGAGCGCTGTTCTTGTCTAGCAGGGCCTGCTGCGCTGATCTTTGCGCATCGACGCGGTATCGCCTTTTGAACAGGGGCGAGACGCGGCAAGATGGAGATGCGTAATTCATGAGGACTTCCATGAGACATAAGAAATCTATCGTGCTGGGCATTGCGGGGGTGATGGTCTTGACGGCGTGTGCGACGGACCCGTCGCAATACCCCGGGACAGAAGGCAACCGGACCCAGGAAGGCGCCGTCGCCGGTGCCGCCATCGGCGGCGTGCTGGGAGCTATCACGGGCGACGGCAATCGCGGCGACGATATCGTGCGCGGTGCGGTCATAGGCGGTGTCGCCGGTGCGGTTGCGGGCACTATCATGGACCGCCAGGCGGCCGAGCTTCGCAATGATTTCGGCAATGGCGAGATTGAGGTGATCAATACGGGCGAGCAGTTGATCGTCCGGATGCCCGAAGCGATCCTCTTCGCGACGGACAGCGCGTCGTTGAACCCGAATTTGCGGTCGGACCTGTTCGTTCTGGCAGACAGTCTGAACAAGTATCCGCGTTCGGTCGTGACCGTGACCGGGCACACGGACAACACCGGATCCGCAGCCTATAATCAGGATCTGTCGGAGCGGCGCGCGCAGTCGGTTTCGGCGGTGTTGCGCTCAGGCGGGGTCGCATCGTCGCGCATCCGGACCGTGGGCGCGGGCGAGAGCCGTCCGATTGCCACGAACCAGACCGCGGCAGGCCGGGCGCAGAACCGGCGCGTGGATATCACGATCACGCCAACTGGCTGATCCTGATTGTACCGAGGGAAGAGCGGCGGGTCATTCTGGCCCGCCGTTTTCTTATGCGTACTAACCGAACAGGCCGCGTCGGATCAGGTTCAGGCCGGCAACGACCAGAACGATCAGGATCGCCCATCTGAATTTCTCCGCATCCATCCTGTCCTGCACAGCGAAGCCCGCGGCAAGACCGATCGCCGCCGGAAGAATCAAGGTGGCCGATAGTTTCAGCCCGGCCCCTGTCAGAATACCCGAATTGAGATGCGAGAGTGCGAGGGCAATGGACCCCGTCAGATAAACGATGCCCTGGATGCGCACATGCTCTCGCTTGGGCGTGTTGAGCGCGGTCAGATACATGGCCGTGGGTGGTCCCCAAACACCGGAAAGCCCGCCAAGCGTGCCGGCGAAGGCGCCGACGCCAAGCTCGGCGCTGCCGCGGTTTTGGGGGTCGAGTTTTGGTCGCCAGCCGATCAGTTGCAGGACGGCAAAGACCGTTACGGGAATGCCGAGGACCAGAAACAAGGTCCTTTCCGGGATCGATGTGACGAACTGCGCGCTGATGATCAGGCAGATCAGAGCAATCGCGATATATCGCCATTGCGCCTTGGCCGAGGCGATGGCAGCCCCAAGGCCCTGCCGCATGGACTGCCAGGCATTCGTCACCAATGTTGGCAGGATCAGACCGGCAAGTGCCATTTCGGGAGCCAGGAAAGAGCCAAGACCCGAAATCAGGATCATCGGCATAGCGAAGCCTGTGATGCCTTTCACGACGCCGGAGAGGAACGCCAGGGCGAGCGCCGCGATCCAAAAAGCGAAAGAGATGCCTTCAACCATGATCTCCGGCCTATCTTTTGCTACCTTGAAGGAAAAGGCGAAACGATTGCGACACTTTTGTTCAATTATTGACGCTGCAGTGAAATCTTCTTGCGCTGCGACTGCATTGCCCTTACCACTTCGCAGGTGCAGAAAAGTAGGACGATTGCCATGGCGCATGATGGATCGATGCAGGTAGGTGAAACACCGGTTCTTGAAGGCCTTCTGGACCTGACGGCAGCCGCTGTCGGACCGGCGGAGGCCTTGCTGGCAAGAGCGACCGAGATTGTGCGCGATCGTGTCACGACCGATGGCAAGGTCGATGCGGCGCTGCTGGACGCCGACCAGACGGCGGCACACGGGCTGGCTTGGCTGGCCACTTACGTCGAATCGTTGCGCCAGATGCAGGCCTGGGCCGAGAATCTCCAGGCGGACGGCAAATTTGGCCCGATGGAGCAGTTGATCCACCAGATCGCATTCGGCGAGTACCTTTGGCAGATCTACGGCGGCATTCCGATGAGCCAGGGCGAGATCCTGCGCCCTCAGGACATGGGGCTTAGCCAAGACGATCAGCGGGGCCTGATGTCGGATGCCGTCATGACGCTTACGCAGCAGGGCAATACCGAAGCGGCACGGATGGCGCTTGTGGCACTGATCCGCGACAGCGCCGAGATCACCTATGGCGCGTCTGGCCTGGACGACGAGTTGGAGATGATCCGCGAGCAGTTCCGGCGCTATGCGAAGGAAAAGGTCGAGCCCTACGCGCATGAGTGGCACCTGAAAGACGAGCTGATCCCGCTGGAAGTCATCAACGAGCTGGCCGAAATGGGTGTTTTCGGGCTGACGATTCCCGAAGAGCATGGCGGCTTCGGGTTTTCCAAGGCTTCGATGGTGGTGGTGTCCGAGGAGCTTTCGCGCGGATATATCGGTGTCGGTTCGCTTGGGACCCGGTCCGAGATTGCGGCCGAGTTGATCCTTTGCGGCGGGACCGAAGAACAGAAAGCCAAGTGGTTGCCCGGCCTAGCGTCGGGCGAGATCCTTCCAACAGCAGTTTTCACCGAGCCAAACACCGGTTCCGACCTTGGGTCCTTGCGGACGCGCGCCGTGAAGGATGGGGACGATTGGACGATCACCGGCAACAAGACCTGGATTACTCATGCCGCGCGCACCCATGTGATGACGCTTTTGGCGCGTACCGATCCCGAGACGAGCGATTATCGCGGGTTGTCGATGTTCCTGGCCGAGAAGGAACCCGGGACCGACGAGGCGCCTTTCCCCACGGACGGCATGACCGGCGGCGAAATCGAGGTGCTGGGCTATCGCGGCATGAAGGAATACGAGCTTGCGTTCGACGGATTCAAGGTGAAGGGCGAGAACCTGTTGGGCGGTGAAACCGGCAAGGGCTTCAAGCAGTTGATGCAGACGTTCGAAAGCGCGCGCATTCAAACGGCGGCGCGCGCCATCGGGGTCGCACAGTCTGCGCTCGATATCTCGCTGCAATATGCCGAAGATCGGAAGCAGTTCGGCAAGTCGTTGGTCGAATTCCCGCGCGTCGCCTCCAAACTGGCGATGATGGCGGTCGAGATCACCGTGGCGCGGCAGCTCACCTATTTCTCGGCGAACGAGAAGGATGCGGACCGGCGGTGCGATCTGGAGGCCGGCATGGCCAAGCTGTTGGGCGCACGCGTTGCGTGGGCGGCGGCTGACAATGGTTTGCAGATCCATGGCGGTAACGGTTTCGCATTGGAATATGCGATCAGCCGGGTGCTCTGCGACGCGCGCATTCTGAACATCTTTGAAGGTGCTGCCGAAATTCAGGCGCAGGTCATCGCTCGTCGTTTGTTGGGATAAGCTGCGGTCTGGACAGGTCGTTATGATTGATTATGGTTGAAGGCATAACGCATATTATGCCCATCGCCATAATTGTTCATAATGCCGCCAGCCAATCACTTCTCCAGGACCCCTTTCACCCACGACCTCTACATGAGCATGGCCTCGGGGTTCGATCCCAATCGCAGCCTTTTTGGGCCAAGGCGGATCGGAAAAACATGGTTTCTGCTGAACGATCTGGCGCCGAAGGCGGAGACCTTCGATCATAAAGTGGTCTACGTCGATTTCTGGGATCGCGGGCCGGCGCCGCTGGCTTTACTTCTTTATGAACTGGATAGAACGCTTGGCCGGAAACGCGGCATTTCCCAGGTGATCGCGGGCGCACGCGATCTTGCGCCACGGGTCAAGCTGTCGGCGCTGCAAGCCAAGTTCGAGCTGGACCTGACATCGAAACCCAAGAAATTGCCGGAAGATCAGGTGCTGCTGTTGGATCAGTATCTGGAAAGACTGGCCGACGCACGGCGCCCAACCTTTATGTTGTTCGACGAGTTCCAGGAGACATTGCGGCAGCCGGACCATCAAAGGTTCATGGCCGCTTTGCGAGCATCCCTGGTGCGTCACGCCGGTGGATTTGCGACAATCTTCACAGGGTCCTCGCAATCGCGGCTGAAAAAGGTCTTCACGTCGCGAAAAGCCCCTTTCTACCGGTATGCAACGGATTTGCTTCTTCCGCCGCTTGGCCTCGAGTTCGTCAAGCATCAGATGGTTTTTTATCCGAACCAGGCACCGAAGATTGAAGAGGCAGATGCCATGGCGGCCTTCGAGCGCCTGGGTCGAAACCCGGATTACTTCCAGCGCTGGATGCGGTTGCGCGCCGTCAGCCCAGCACTATCGGGGAAAGAAGTGGCCGATCAGGTCGAGGTCGATGTGGCGGGTGAACTGGGCTTCGAGAAGACGTGGCTGGATCTGAAAGATCCCCATCGGCTTGTGCTGCGCATGTTGGCGTCAGGTGTCTCTGACATATATAGTACAGAGGCCCAGAAGTTCATGGTCGGTCTTGGCGTCAGCGTTCCGCCGGAAAGTTCCGCCATTCAAACTGCATTCAACACGCTGGAGCGTAAAGACCTGGTCGATAACTGGGAGGGGAACCGGCAGATTACCGACACGCTTTTCGAGAACTGGGTGCTGTCGCGACCGGAAAGCGATTTCGCAATATGACTGATTATGGCCATATCCATAATCAGTGAAGGTTCAGAGGAAAAAAGCGGGAGAACACAATGTTCTTTTCATTCTGGGGCTCTTTGGTGATCGGCGGCATCGTCGCTTACTTGGCCGAGAAGTGGGACTTCACCCATCACGGCGTTGTTCAAGCGATCATCATTGCGCTGGGCGGGGTGATCCTGCTGTTCATGGCGGGCGTGATGTTCGGCATATCCTTTGGCCGACCCGGCGTGGATGCGATCATTGGCGCGCTTGGGGCGCTGATCCTGATACCGTCAGAAGCATTTGCGCGCCGACGGCGGAAGCGTCGCTAACCGCGCAGGTTTCTACGAACCATCTGCCGATTTTTTCGCGGGTTTGAACGGTTTCATGCCCTCGCGCGCCAGTTCGTCGGCGCGTTCGTTCTCGGGATGGCCGGCATGTCCCTTGACCCATTCCCATGTCACGTCATGGCGGGATTGTGCGTCGTCGAGGCGACGCCAGAGGTCTTCGTTCTTCACGGGCTTCTTGGCCGAGGTCTTCCAGCCATTTCGCTTCCATCCCTCTATCCAGCCGGTCACGCCGTTTTTGACGTAAGCAGAGTCGGTCACCACGGTGATCTGTGATGGCCGCTCGAGGGCTTCGAGGGCGTTGATCGCGGCCAGCAGTTCCATCCGGTTGTTGGTCGTCTCGGCCTCGCCACCGTTCAGTGTTCGCTCTTTCAGCACCCTATCGCCATCCCGGGCGATCAAAAGCGCGCCCCAGCCGCCCGGGCCGGGGTTTCCGGAACACGCGCCGTCGGTATAGGCAAAAAGCACCGTCACTCGGGGATGTCCGTCAATCTGATGTAGCCCGGTAGGGCAGCGACGCGGTCGAGCCAGCTTTGTACCGCCGGGAAGCGTTTCAGGTCGAACCCGCCCTTGATTTCCGCCGAATGGGTGTAGGCATAGAGCGAGATGTCGGCGATGGTCGGGCGGTTCGCTGCAAGCCAATCGCCTTTTTGCAAGTGGTCTTCCATCTGACCCAACAACTCGTGACCACGATCGAGCAGTTCGGCCAGACGCTCGGGCGTCGCCAGGTGCTTGCGGCTTTCATAGGTTCGAAGGGCCGCGCGCACAGCGATGACGCCTTCGTGCTGGTTCTGTTCCCAGAACATCCAGGCAAGGGTTAGTGCGCGCTCGATCGGATCGCTTGGCATCCAATCGGTTCCCTCGGCAAGGTAACAGAGAATGGCGTTAGACTCCGGCAAGCGTGTGCCGTCTGGCAATTCGAGCGTTGGAAGCTTCTTCAGTGGCAGCACGCCGCGTGCGTGCGCGTCCGCGAGTTCGGGGGTTTCATACTCCATGCCAATGTGGCGATAACTGCGGCCCAGAAGCGCCAGCAATAGCCTTACTTTGTAGGAGTTGCCGCTGGACGGCATGGAGTAAAGCGTGAGCTCAGTCATCTTTGGTGGCCTGCAATATGATCCAGGGAGCGATGGTTCCGTCGAGGCCCGCTTCTTCGCCGGCCGCTCGGTAGCACACGGTCAGCCCTGCGGACGTCAAAAGGTCGGTCAGTTCGGCGTCTTCGTAGTAGGCATAAAAGCGTCCGAGCTTGTCCCGTTGTTCACCCGAGCCGGATTTCAGCCCAATGTGTAGACGCCCGCCGGGTTTAAGAGCGCGGGCGATCCGCGCGAGGTGCCCCGGCATGTCGGCCTTTGGCGCGTGCAGCAGCGAGAAGTTGGCATAGATGCCGTCGAATTCGTGCTCGGCGTTCAGGTCCTCGAACACGGCCACACGCGCGCCAAGCACGTGGGACTTGGCGATTTCGATCATCTCGGGCGAGGCATCCCAAGCCTCGACGTCATAGCCCTTGGCCGCCATCCCGGCGGCGGCTTGCCCGGGGCCGCACCCCAGATCGAGGATGCGCCCACCGTCCGGCATCCCTGACAGAAACGCGGTCATATGCGGCCCTGCGCCGTTGGTTTTGAACCGCGTGGCGTAGCGGTCCGCGTGTTCGGCATAAGCCGCGAGGGTCTTGTCGTCCGCCATCAGATCAGCACCACAAGGCAAAGCACGACGATCGCTGTCAGGAGCAGTCGCAGGCGCATCCACCACGGCGGCGTCAGGCTTTGTCGATAGAAGGTGAAGTCCAGGCCCAACAGCGCAATGAAACCGGCGATCAGGTAGATGGCGGAACTCGTCGGCCCGGCACCCACGGTGAAAAAGACCCAGAGGGCCGGCAAGACCGAGAGCGCATAGTTGATGGCGGCCTGTTCGCCTTCGGATTTGGTGGCAAAGCCCCAGAGCACGCCCGACATGAAGGCCAGGATGATCGTGCCGTAGTTCAACAGGACAAACGGAGCCACGAAGCGCGGGCCCAGTGTTTGAATGCCCCACGCCGCCAGGTCGCCATACACAATTGTAGCAGTTCCCCAAAGGACCGGGATCAGCCCCGCGAGGCCAAGGGCCAGTGGCGCGGCCGGGATTTTCATTGTTTCAGGCCCGCTCAAGCGCGAGGCGTCCCGCAAGCCCTGCAAAGACTACCGCCACGCCACGGTTCAGCCAGCGCATCGCGCGCTCTGACCCAAGGATGGCGTCACGTGCCTTGGCGGCGAAGACGCCGTAGATGACGAAGACGACGAAAGTCAGCGCCATGAACACCGCGCCCAGGAAGCTCATCTCCAAGGTCACTGCCTCGGGGTTGCCTGACAGGAACGGCGGCAGAAGCGCCAGAAAGAAGATTGAGAGCTTGGGGTTAAGTATGTTGATCAAAGCACCGCGCGTCGCGATGCGCACATCGGTGTCGCGGGTGCGGCGTGGTTCGATGGCCATTGCACCGCCTTGACGGAGAGCGCTGTAGGCGAGGTAAAGAAGGTAGGCGACGCCTGCGTATTTGACGATCGCGAACAGAAGCGCGCTGGTGTGCAGGATCGCGGCCAGACCCAGAAGCGCGGCGGCCAGGTGCGGGACGATTCCGATCGTGCATCCGAAGGCGGCCGCGATGGCAGCGCGCCGCCCCTGACCAAGACCAAGGGCAAGCGTATAGATGACGCCCGTACCAGGAATGATGACCACGACGAAGGCGGTGGCGAGGAATTGAAGCGAGATCATGCGGGCTCCCTTAGGACGCGTGGGACTTTGAATTCGACGTTCTCGATGGCGGTTTCGACGGTGTCGACCGTGACGTCGTACCGGCTGCGGAAGGCATCGATAACTTCGTTCACCAGCACCTCGGGAGCGCTTGCGCCGGCGGTCAATCCAAGCGTGCGAATGCCTTCCAGCGCGCGCCAGTCGATGTCGTCCGAGCGTTGAACCAGTTGGGCATATGTGCACCCTGCGGTTTCGCCCACCTCGACAAGTCGCTTGGAATTCGAGGAATTGGGCGCGCCGATCACAAGAAGCGCGTCGATCTTGGCGGCGACAGCCTTGACCGCTTCCTGACGGTTGGTCGTTGCATAACAGATGTCTTCCTTATGCGGGCCGACGATGGCAGGGAAGCGGGCTTGCAGGGCGGCAACAATATCGGCGGTGTCATCGACCGAAAGCGTCGTCTGCGTGATGAACGCCAGTTTCTCGGGATCGCGCGGTGTGATACTGGCGACGTCTTGGACGGTTTCCACCAGAATGACCTCACCGTCAGGAAGCTGCCCCATCGTGCCCAGTGTTTCCGGGTGCCCGGCGTGTCCGATCATGACCATCTGCAGCCCGTTCCGGTGATGGCGTTCGGCCTCGATATGAACCTTGGACACAAGGGGGCAGGTGGCATCGACATAAACCATTTCGCGGCGTTCAGCCTCTGCCGGCACGGCTTTGGGCACACCATGGGCCGAGAAGATGACCGGGCGATCTGCCGGACACTCATCCAGTTCTTCGACGAAGACGGCGCCCTTTTCGCGCAAACCATCGACGACGAATTTGTTGTGGACGATTTCGTGGCGCACATAAACCGGCGCGCCCCATTTCTCGAGCGCCATTTCAACGATCTTTATCGCACGATCGACGCCAGCGCAGAACCCGCGCGGCGCGGCTAGATAGAGTGTCAGAGGTGGTTTCGACATCATGTCATCTCCTGCCGCACAGACCTATTCCGCGAACTGTCTGGCGTCCAGTGGGCCGGGCTGTTCCGGTGGATAGAGCTGGGCAAGTTGTTCGACTGCTCGCGCGGCTCTATCCACGAAGAATCTGCTTTTCGGCGCTTCAATCGCTCCTGTGACGCGGCGTATCTGCAGATCGGCGATCAATAGGGCGAAGTATGTTTCGGTCATCTCGGAAGGCGTCCCCGCCAAGTCGCCTTGTTGCCGTGCCTGGTTCATCAATTCTGCGATGCGGGGTGCTACAGCGTTTCGGCCTTCTTCCGCCAAGGCCCGGCCCAGTTCCCCGCTTGCATCCGCTGCCGCAGCCTTGTTCAGCGCAATCGCACGGGGGCCAAGCAGCATGGACAGAAGCACGGTTCCGATCGTTTCGAGTTGTTGCAGCGCCGGGGTGCCGTCGATCGATATCGCGTCATTGACCGACGTGGCATTGCCGCGAATCAGCGCTTTGAAAAGCCCGGTCTTGTCGCCGTACCAACGATAGAGAGTTTCGTTTGATGCTTTCGCTGACCTCGCGACGGCCTGCATCGAGAGCCCGTCAAACCCTCTCTTTTCAAGAAGTTCATAAGCTGCTGCTTCGATCTGCGCTGCACGTTTCTTGCGATTCTCGGGTTTCATGTTGCTCAAAAGCGTAACTAATGTTACGGAAATAGCAATCCGTAATTTAAGTTACGCTTTCGGAGGGAACATGACGTATCTTGTTATACCTTTGGCATTTCTATCGCTCACGCTGAGCGGCGCGATATTCGGCTTTTTCTATGCTTGGGTGTGTTCGACGATGTGGGGCCTTGATGCGGCGGACCCGCGCGTGGCGATCCAGGCCATGCAAGCCATGAACGCCAGCGTGCGCAACATGGTGTTTGCGCCCGCGTTCTTCGGGACGCCCATCGCGCTGATTGCGGCCGGCGCGCTTGCTTTCACATCCGGCCGCAAATGGGCGGCAATAGCCTTTGCGGCGGCGGGGGTCACATACTTCTTCGGCGGCATGGTACTGACCATGGCGGTGAACGTACCGATGAACGATGCGCTGGCAGAGGTGGCGGTGCCCGCCGACCTAGACCAGGCAAAGGAAATCTGGTCTGCCTACTCATCGAAGTGGCAGTTCTTTAATCAGATCAGAACCGTTGCGTCTTGTCTGGCGATGATGCTGGCTGGCGTCGGTCTCTACGTTCTACGTCCGAGTTCTGCCTAGCCGATGCGCATCATTCTGCGCCGACATCGTCCTCGCGCGGCTCGCGCGGCGGGCGTCCGATAACGTCACGCAATTCGTCAAGCTCGATGAAGTTATCGGCCTGACGGCGCAATTCGTCTGCGATCATTGGTGGCTGCGAGCGGATGGTCGAAACCACGGATACACGCACACCTTGACGCTGAAGACTCTCGATCAACGGGCGAAAGTCGCCGTCGCCCGAAAAAAGCACGATATGATCGACACGTGGAGCCAGTTCCATGGCATCCACTGTCAGTTCAATATCCATATTGCCCTTGACCTTGCGCCGACCTTGGCTGTCGGTGAATTCCTTGGCCGGTTTCGTGACCATGGAAAAACCGTTGTAGTGAAGCCAGTCGACCAGAGGCCGGATTGGAGAGTATTCGTCGTTTTCCAACAGAGCGGTGTAGTAAAACGCACGTACCAGTTTTCCACGCCGCATGAATTCCTGGCGCAGTAGTTTGTAGTCGATGTCAAAGCCCAGGGCTTTCGCGGTCGCATAAAGATTGGACCCATCGATGAACAGCGCAAGCCGTTCGTCCCTATAGAACATTTGTGTCCTTCCCATTTTTTGGCGGTCGAACATTCGTGATTAAGGCGCGGACAACGCCTTATGTTCGAACGGGCGGAAATTGGGTGATAATTCACCCGATTGCAACTGGGCCTTTCGTACAGATTACCTCACGTCATTGGCAGTAAGGCACCGACAGGGGATAATGTGTTCAGTTACAGGGTTGTGCCGAAAACGAGATAAAGAAGAGTGAACGTGATTTCGCTTGTGTTTTTTGGATTGAAGGACTAGCTACTCACTCTGATCCCACTTCCGACGGAGACATCCATGGCCCGCGTGACGGTTGAAGACTGCGTTGACAAGGTTCCGAACCGGTTCGAACTGGTAATGCTCGCGGCGCATCGTGCGCGGGAGATCTCGACCGGCGCGCCTTTGTCGGTTGATCGCGACAACGACAAGAACCCGGTTGTCTCTTTGCGCGAGATTGCAGATGAAACGCAATCTGCCGATGAACTGCGCGAGCGGATGATCGAGGCGCATCAGACGCAGATCGAAGTGGACGAGCCCGAAGAAGATGCGATGGCGCTTCTTATGGGCGCGGAAAACGACAAGCCCGCAGAAGACGATCTGAGCGAAGAGAAGCTTCTGCGCGCGTTGATGGAAGCTCAGGGCCAGCCATAAGAATGGCCCCGACGCGTTGAGGTCTGATGATTGACGCTGATGATCTGATCGCGCTTGTCCAGAACTACAACCCGAAGTCAAACTCTGAACTGATCCGGCGGGCATATGACTATGGCAGCCGAATGCACGAGGGGCAAACGCGCCATTCGGGCGAACCCTATTTCAGCCATCCCGTGGCAGTTGCTGCGATCCTGACCGAGCAATCGCTTGACGATGCGACGATCGTCACGGCGCTTTTGCATGATACGATTGAGGATACGCGATCGACTTACGCCGAAATCGAAAGCGAATTCGGGACCGAGATCGCGGAACTTGTCGATGGGGTGACCAAGCTGACCAACCTTCAGCTGTCGTCTGTCGAAACCAAGCAGGCCGAGAACTTTCGCAAGCTTTTCATGGCGATGTCGAAAGACTTGCGCGTGATCTTGGTCAAGCTCGCGGACCGGCTGCACAACATGCGGACGATCCGCGCCATGAAGCCGGACAAGCAGGCCCAGAAGGCCCGGGAAACGATGGATATCTATGCGCCGCTTGCCGGTCGGATGGGTATGCACTCGATGCGGGAAGAGTTGGAGGATCTGGCCTTCCGCGTGTTGAATCCGGAGGCTCGCAATTCGATCATCCGCCGTTTCATCACGCTTCAGCGCGAAACTGGCGATGTGATCCAGAAAATCACCGCCGATATCGAACGCGAGTTGGACAAGGCCGGGATCAAGGCGCAGGTGTTCGGTCGCGCGAAGAAGCCGCACTCCATGTGGCGGAAAATGGAAGAGAAGAAGATCGGCTTTTCACGGTTGTCGGACATCTACGGGTTTCGGATCATCGTGGAAAAGGATGCTGACTGCTATGCCGCGCTGGGGGCGGTGCATCAGCGCTGGAGGGCCGTGCCGGGGCGTTTTAAGGATTATATCAGTCAGCCGAAGTCGAACGGGTATCGGTCGATTCACACGACGGTTTCAGGGCGCGACGCCAAGCGGGTCGAGATACAGATCCGAACGCGCGAGATGCATGAGGTGGCCGAAGCGGGTGTCGCTGCGCATTGGTCCTATCGGGACGGGGTGCCGGCGGAGAACCCATTTGCCGTCGATCCCGCGCGTTGGATCGCCAGTCTGAGCGAACGGTTCGACACCGAAGATGACCACGACGAATTCCTCGAACACGTAAAAATGGAGATGTACGCCGACCAGGTCTTCTGTTTCACGCCCAAGGGTGAGGTGGTGAAGCTGCCGCGAGGCGCGACGCCTTTGGACTTCGCCTATGCCATCCATACGCGGATCGGTGACAGTTGTGTCGGCGCAAAGGTCGATGGCATACGCGTGCCGCTTTGGACCCGGCTGAAGAACGGTCAATCGGTCGATATCATGACCGCCGAGGGCCAGCGCCCGCAAGCGACATGGATCGATATCGTCGCCACAGGGCGCGCCAAGGCCGCCATCCGGCGGTCTTTGCGCGAAGAAGATCGTGAGCGGTTCATCAAGCTTGGTCGCGAGTTGGCACGTGTGGCATTTGAACACGTTGGCAAGAGCCCGTCCGACAAGGCGCTGAAGACGGCTGCTAAGCAGATCGGTATTGAGAGCGCAACCGAGCTTCTGGCACAGATCGGTTCGGCCGAGCTTACAGCACGTCAGGTGATCGAAACGCTCTATCCGGGGCTGACCCAAAAGGCGGGTGAGGAAATCGACGCCGCCCGTGCGGTCGTTGGCCTGAACCCGGGCCAGACCTTTCGACGCGCCGCTTGCTGCCAGCCTGTGCCGGGTGAACGGATTGTCGGGATCAGTTACCCGGGCAAGGGCGTGATGATTCACAGCATCGATTGCGAGGCTCTGGTGGAGGTCGAAGACGAACCGGACCGTTGGGTCGATCTGCATTGGCAGGAAGGCCGTCATCCGGCCGTTCATAATGTCAGTCTGGATCTGACCATCGCAAATGACAGTGGAGTGTTGGGACGGATCTGCACCTTGATCGGCGAACAGGGCGCAAACATTTCAGATTTGGTTTTCATTGACAGAAAACCGGACTTCTACCGTCTTATTGTTGACGTAGAGCTTCGCGATATAGAACACCTGCATACGGCAATGCTGGCGCTGGAAGCAGACAGTGATGTTGCGTCTCTGGCACGGCACCGTGATCTGGAACGAAAGCCCTAAACGGGCAGTATTGGGGTAAGTACCGGTGGTCTTCAAACGGCGAAAGCCAAGGACCTATGTCGAGTGGATCAGCGATGGCTTC
>JAAUYH010066827.1_pt1 | contig 15558 bp, 11 predicted proteins | sample 7278061 | NCBI WGS metagenome assembly JAAUYH01 (sample SAMN14350203, study PRJNA611818) | marine sediment metagenome | isolation source: surface marine sediment (0.6m) | place: French Polynesia: Moorea | collected 2018-08
CCCGGAGCACCGGTTCATCCATGATCCCGGTATCAATGCCCTTCAGATGCTGGTCCCACCAGCGCAGGCATTCCTGCAGAAACCCGATGCGCGGCCCGGGTTTCGCGAAGTGCGGGTATTTGTGGGCCCAGGGTCCGACGAGTCCCTTGCGCGGCCCCGGCAGGTTCTCCACCAGGCGAAACACCGCGTTGGTATACCCATCCGCCCAGCCGCCGACCGCGTAGACGGGAACCTCGATGTCCGCGTAGTTCTCGCACACCGAGCCATGGGCATAGAAGGCGTCGCGTCGCTGGTGCCGGAACCAGTCGAGAAGCCACAGACCGTTGTTCTCCAGACGCTCCTTCCACATGGCGCGCCAGCGATCCTCGCCGACGATCTCCGGATCGGGTGGCGTATGGGCGATCGCGAAGGCCGTCGCTCCCCAGGCGAGCTTGTCGGTCAGGATGGCGCCGCCCATGCAATGGATGTCATCGGCATAGCGATCGTCGGTGGAACAGAGCGAAATGACCGCGCCCAGGGCGGCCGGGCGGCGCGCGGCCACCTGAAGCCCGTTGAAGCCGCCCCATGAGATGCCGATCATGCCGACCTTGCCCGAACACCAGGGCTGGTCTGCCAGCCACTCGATGACGACGAGGCAGTCGTCCTGTTCCTGCTTGAGGTATTCGCCGAGGCAGATGCCCTCGCTGTCGCCGGTGCCGCGCATGTCGACGCGGACCCCGGCATATCCGTGACCGGCGAAGTACGGGTGCGTCAGGTGATCGCGCTCGACCGTGCCGTCGCGCTTGCGGTACGGCAGGTATTCCAGAATTGCCGGGACCGGATCGTCCTCCGCATCGTCGGGCAGCCAGATCCGGGCCGCCAGGCGCGTGCCGTCGGGCATCGGGATCCAGGCATTCTCGATTTCGCGCACGACGCGCGGGAAGTCGCTACGAACGGGGATCTCTTCCATGTCCGCTCACATCCCGTTCCTGGGAATCCTGTGCTCCCATTCCACCTCGTGGAATGGGGTCCCGCCGTCCCAGCACTCCACGGATGCGCGCAGATGGAAATCGGTCTTCGTCGCCGTCATCACCGACTTCGTCTTGATCCTCACCGACCAGTCGCTGCGTTCGAACAGGCTCTCCTGTTCCATCGTGGCCCGGGCCGAGAGCGGATCGTTCGGATCGATCGCGTAGATGCGTTCGGAGATATCGCCGAGTTCGGTGCCGGTGTCGTCCAGACGAACCCGTCCCACGGGTCCGAAGACGCCGCCGTCGATGCAGACGCGGCTGGACTGGATGCCGGTGGTCAGGTCCGTCGAGAGGCTGCGTTCGAGGCTGCCTTCGCGCAAGCGCGTGACCGGTCGGCGGCTCGTCTTCCGCTCCGGGACCGGCAGCGCGCGGGGTTGCGGCGCGTCGGCCTCGTCGGCCCGGATCGGCAGCTCGAGCCACGACGTCCCCGGAACGATCGAGAGGGTCACCGGCTCCGGAGACGGCCACAGGATCGGCCAATAGGTGGACGCCAGCTGGACCATGAGCCGGTGGCCGGCCGCCAGCCTGTAGCCGATGCCGTGCAACGGCACCGTCACCTCCATCGCGTCGCCCGGCACGACGGCGGTCGGCGCCATGTCCCCGTCCCTGTGCATCAAGTTGCAGAACCCGCGCGTAATCAGGGTCTGCGCGCCGTCGGGGGCCTCGTCGATCAGAAGCGCCGCCACGAAACCCTGCGGGCGGTCGGCCGAGAGCCTGAGGGCGAGCGTCGGCTGTCCGAGAATCGCCAGGGGGGCCTCGAGCGGTGCGGAGCGGAAGGACAAGGCCCCGGCCGCATCGATCCGGCAATCAACCGGCATGTCGCCCGGAATGGCAAACGAGCACATGTCGCCACCGGCGGACCCGAAGCTTTGCGGCGAGACGATTGTCAACGGCCCTGCCCCGGCTTCCGGCGTTTCGCCAAGCGATCCTTCGTTGAGCCAGAGCCGCCGCTCCGTGACGTTTGGTGACGGCCAGCCGCGCTCCTCGACCCATGTCCCGGGTCGCTCCTGATAGGCGCCGGCAGGCCGGACACCGTCCTGCATCCAGAACCGCAGCGGCGGCTCGTCCATGAGACCGGTATCCTTGCCCTTGAGGAAGTGGTCCCAGAAGCGGATCACCTCGCCGAGGAAGTCTGCCTTCGGGCCCGGCACGCCTTCATGCGGGTAGAGGTGGGCCCAGGGCCCCATGAGCACCTTCAGCGGCCCCTTCAGCCGTTCGGCGATGCGAAAGGGCGTGTCGCGGAACAGGTCTGCCCAGCCGCCGAAGAAATAGACCGGGACCTCCACGTCGTCATAGTTCTCGGAGATCGAGCCGCGCCGCCACATCTCGTCATGCGTCTGGTGTTGCAGCCACTGCGCCGGCCAGAAGGTCATCGCCTCCAGCCGTTCCGTCCACATGGCGCGCCAGCGGTCCTCGCCGACGATCTGCGGGTCGGGCGGCATGGCGTTGTAGAGCTGCATGATCGAGCCCCACCAGAAATTGTCATTGGCCAGGACCCCGCCATAGAAATGAATGTCCTCTAGCCAGCGGTCGTCCGTCCCCATGACCGGGGCGATGGCCTTGAGCGCCGGGGGTCGCCGGGCCGCCACCTGGAACGCGGTGTAGGCGCCCCAGGACTTGCCGAACATGCCGACAGTGCCGTCGCACCATGGCTGATCGGCGATCCAGGCAACGACATCGACGCCGTCCTGGATCTCCTGAAGCGAATACTCGTCGAGCATGACGCCTTCGCTGTCGCCCGAGCCGCGCATGTCGACGCGGATGGCGGCATAGCCGGCATCGGCGAAGTGCGGATGCATGCTCTCGTCGCGCATCCGCGTCCGGTCCCGCCGACGGTAGGGGATGTACTCGAGGATCGCGGGTACCGGGCGGTCCCTTGCCCCGGGCGGCAACCAGAGACGTGCGGCCAAGCGGACTCCGTCCGGCATCCCGATCCAGACGGTTTCGATCACCTCCGGTTGGCCGTCGCCGCTCATGTCGTCTCCATCGTGCGCGCGGGGGGCCGCGCGCCTGGCTCAAGCGGGAAGTGGCAGGCGACGTCGCGCCCCGACAGGACGATCCGCTCCGGGGCCTGAGTGCCGCATTTTCCCTGCACCCAGGGACAGCGGGTGTGGAACTCGCACCCGGAGGGGCGGGATACGAGGGACGGCACCTCGGCCGGAAGCGAGATCCGATCGCGCGCCTTGTCGGGATCCGGTTCCGGATTGGCCGACAAGAGCGCCGCCGTGTACGGGTGCGCCGGCGCTCCGAAAACCGTTTCGGTCTCGCCCGCCTCGACGAAGCGGCCGAGATACATGACGGCCGTGCGGTCGGCGACGTGGTGCACGACATGCAGGTTGTGGGTGATGATGACCATCGCGAGCCCCAATCGCTCGCGCAGGTCATTGAGCAGGTTGAGCACCTCGCCCTGGACTGAGACGTCAAGACCTGCCGTCGGCTCGTCGGCGATCACCAGCGCCGGGTCCAGGGCAATGGCGCGGGCCACGCCGACCCGACGCGCCTGGCCGCCGGACAGCTGGTGCGGGTAGCGGTTCGCGAAATCCCCCGAGAGCCCGACCAGCGAGAGCAGCCGGGCCGTCTCCTGTTTCAGGTTGCGGCCCTCGGCGCCGTGGATGCGGAACGGCTCCGTCACCAGATCACCCACCGTCATGCGTGGCGAGAGCGACCCGACCGGGTCCTGGAACATCATGGACATGCGCTTGCGGACCGGCTTCATCGACCGACTGTCCAGCTCGTCGATGCGCTGCCCCTCGAAGGTGATCGATCCCGCCGAGATCGCCTGCAGGCCGTTCACGGCCCGTGCCAGGGTGGTCTTTCCGGACCCGCTCTCGCCGACAAGTGCGAAGGTCTCCCCGCGTCGCACGTCGAAGCTGACCCCCGCAACGCCGAGAATGGAGCTGCGCCGGCCAATCCGGCCGACGGGAAAGGACACCTGCACGTCGCGAACGCTGAGAATCGGATCGTCGGTCATGCCGGCGCCTCCGCGTGCTCCGGGGTGTCGGCGAGAACACAGCGCACCACACGGCCGTCCCCGAGGTCGATCTCCGGCGGCGGCGCGTCGCAGACGTCCTGGCGGCGATGGCATCGCGCGGCAAAGACGCATCCGCCCGGCCGCCGTTTCAGATCCGGAATCTCGCCGGGGATCGTCGGCAGGTTGCGCGTCCGCTCGTTCTGCCGCGCCGGGTCGCATTCGAGCAGTCGCCGCGTGTACGGATGCCGGGGATCGTTGAAGATCTGTCGCGTCGTGCCGCGTTCCACGACCTCGCCGGCGTACATCACCACGACGTCGTCGCAGAGCTCCGCGATGACGCCCAGGTGGTGCGAAATGAAGAGCACCGAACAGCCGATCTTTTCCTGCAGATCCTTCAGAAGTTCGATGGTCGTCACTTCCAGGGTCGCATCCAGCGCCGTTGTCGGCTCGTCGGCGATCAGCAGCGCCGGCTCCATCATCAGCGCCATGGCGATGGCGATGCGCTGCTTCATGCCGCCTGAGAACTGGTGCGGGTAATGGGAAAGCGCCGTGTCGGCGTCGGGGATCCGCACGAGGCGCAGCATTTCGACGGCGCGGGCGGCTTTCTCGGCCTTGGACAGGCTGGATCGGTACTGGATGTTGATCATCTGCCGCCCGACCGAGATGACCGGGTTGAGGGCGCCCATCGGGTCCTGGAATACGGTCGAGATGCGCGGACCTCTCAGGGCGCGCATGGCGTCGGACGACAGTGTCGTCAGTTCGCTCTTGTCCTCGAACAGGATGCTTCCGCCCTCGATCGACCCGTTGTCGGCGAGGAGGCCGAGGATGGCGTTGATGAGGGTCGATTTTCCGCAGCCGCTCTCCCCTACGATCCCGACGATCCGCCTTTCGGGAACCTCGAGGCTGACATCCTTCAAGGCGTGCAGCGGGCCATCCTCGGTCGAGAACCAGACGTTGAGCCCGTCGATTGAAAGCGTCGTCATCAGCGCCCCTTCAATCGAGGATCGAACACGTCACGCAGCGTCTCACCGAGGAACGTGAAGCCGAGCGTGGTGAGAATGATGGGAGCGCCGCCGGCAATCGCGATCCAGGCCGTGTCACGGATATTGGCGAATCCGTCGTTGAGGATCGCACCCCAGCTTGGAGTCGGCGGCCGGACGCCGAGGCCGAGGAAGCTCATGCCGGCCTCGATGGCGATCACCACGGGGATGTCCATCGAGGCCAGGATCAACACCGGCCCGATGACATTGGGCAAGACGTGAACGCGGAGAATCCGCGCGCTCCCCGCTCCCATGCTCTGGGCCGCGGTGACGAATTCCGAGGATTTGAGCGCGATGGTCTGGGTCCGGATGATCCGCGCATAGCCGGGCACGTTGACCAGAATGACCACCACGATCACGGCCGTGAGCGACGGCCCGAACAGCGTGACCAGCGCCAGCGCGAGCATGACCGTGGGGAAGCTCTTGATCGCGTCGAACAGCAGGATCATCAGGTTGTCCAGCCAGCGCGGCCCGTATCCCGCGATCAGGCCCAGCACGATGCCGATGATCAACGAGGCCGCCGTTGCGAACAGCGCAACGGACAGGGCGATGCGCCCGCCGAACAGGACCCGGGAGAAGAGGTCGCGGCCGAGTTGATCGGTGCCGAGCAGGTGATCGGCGCCGGGCCCAAGAAAGCGGTCCCTCGGCGAAATCCGGGTCGGGTCGTAGGCGGTCAGCAGGTCCGCAAACACGGCGCCGAAGATGACGAACACGACCAGTGCGACGCCGAGCACCCCCAACGGTTCGCGAAGAACCCGGCGCACGGGACGCATCACATCGTCGAGTGTCCACGCAGGACTAGAGGCCGCTTCTGACACGGGGGTCCAGTGCTCCCACGATGAGGTCGGCGAGAAGGTTTATCAGCACGAAGAGAATGGTCGTCACCAGCACCGCGCCGGTGACAACCGGGAAGTTCCGCGTAAGGATCGCGTCGTAGACGAGCTTCCCGGCGCCGGGCCGGGCAAAGACGATCTCGGCGAACACCGCCGAGCTCAGCATCTGGCCGATCCCCACCCCCAAGAGCGTCACCGTCGGCAGGATCGCGATCGACAGCGCATAGCGATAGGTGATCATGGAGTCCGGCAGGCCGAACGCCCGGGCCGTGCGGATGTGGCTGGCTTCCAGGACTTCGAGCATCGAAGCCCGCACCATGCGCGCGATGTAGCCCACCCAGCCGAGACCGACCGCAAGCGACGGAAGCACCAGGTGCACGAGCTGATCGCCGAGTTGGCCGGGTTCGCCCGCTCCGATTGCCGGCAGCCATCGCAGCGTCACTGCAAAGATGAGCAACGCGTAGATCGCGATGACGAAGGACGGCACCGCGATCACGGCCACCGAAAGGACGCCGACGACGCGGTCGGCGAGGCTGCCGCGCTTCACCGCAGCCCAGCATCCCAGGGGTATTCCAAGCGCCACCGACCAGCTGATGCCACCGGCGATGAGGGCAAGCGTGAACGGGAGTTGCTCAAGAACGACGGTCAGAACGGGCCGGCCGGACAGCACCTCGGTACCGAGATTGCCTGTCCAGGCCCCGAAGAAGAAATTCCAGAACTGGACCCAGACCGGCTTGTCGAGGCCCATGCGCACCCTCAGCGCCTCTTTCATCTCCTCGGTCGCGCGCGGGCCGAGCGCCACCGACGCCGGATCGCCGGGGATCAGATAGATCATGCAAAAGAGCAGGAACATCGCCACCGAGACGATGACGACCGCCAACCCCAGGCGCCTCACTGCATAGGAGAGAATGGGCCCGCCCCCCATTAGGGCCGGCGCGGCGAACCGCGCCGGCCGACTGACCTACACCGCCTTGAAATCGACGAACAGCGGCTCGCCGTTTGGCCTCAGCCCCGGCTGCAGAGTGTCGCGATGGATGATCCCGGTGACCTCGTGGGTCAGGAAGACATAGCAACCGCTTTCATCCATGAGATCCTGCATGCGCCTGTAGATCTCGTCGCGCCTGGCTGGATCCAGCTCCGTCATACCCTCGGCGTGAAGCTGCTCGAACTCGGCGCTGTTGAAACGCTCCCAGTTCCAGATCCCGATCTGCTCGGGCACGAACCAGGCGGTCGCCCAACTGGGATCCGGCTCCATCGAGAACCGGCTGAGCACCAGCTGGAGCTTGTTCCAGTAGTCGCCTTCCTTCGAGCCAAGCGTCCAGAACGTGCCGCTGTCATTCTGCTTGATCTCGCACTGGATGCCGACATCGGCGAGATTGGCCTGGATGACCTGTGCCGCTGTCAGCCGCTCGGATTGGTTCAGGATGTCGAGCGTCACGTTCAGGTTGGTCGCGCCCTCCTGCTCCAGAAGCTCGCGCGCCCGGTCCGGATCGTAGTCATAGGTGACACGCTCGCGGTTGCCGGGCAGGCCCGGAGCAATGATGCCGGTCGAGGTGGCGGCCGCACCGAAATAGGCCGCGTCGACGACGGTTTCCCGGTCGATGGCATGCTGCACCGCGCGGCGGACATTCGGATTGTCGAACGGCGCGACATCCTGGTTGATGCCGAGCCAGACATAAGCCAGTGACGGCTTCTCCAGAACGACGCTGCCCTCCGGCGGGCTCTGCTTGAGCCGCTGCAGCGACGAGACCGCGGTCCAGGTGTGGTCGATGTCGCCGGCCTCGAAGCCGAGTTCCGCGGTCGAGGGATCCTCGATCGGGAGAATGCGGATCTCCTCAAACCCACCGGGTTCATAGGCCCAGTCCGGATTGCGCCTGAGCACCGTTCGCTGCTTTGGAACCCATTCCGTGAGCAGGTATTGCCCCGACTGTGCAATCGGGTCGGTACCGATCTTGCCACCCAGCTGTTCAACCGCGGCTTTCGAGAGGATGCTGCAGGTGGGCGTGGGAAGCGTCGAGTTCCACAGCGGCGCAAAGGGCTCGTTCAGGTGAATGAGGCCCGACAGCGTGTCCTTCACCTCCACTTCCTTGAGCGAAGCCCAGTCTCCGGAATACGGGCTCTCCATGGCCGGGTCGGCGACGCGCTCGAGCGAGAATTTGACGTCTTCCGCCGTCATCTGGCCGAAACCGTCGGTGAATCCGATCTTGTCGCGAAGCGTGAACGCAATCGTCGTCGCGTCGAGCTGTTCGATGGAGTCGACGGCGTAGGGCTTCCAGTCCCATTGGTCTCCGGACTTGTTGGCGACCAGGCCCGCATAGATCGCACGCATGATGTCGCCCTCCGGCGCCGAAAGCCGGAACGCCGGATCAAGGAGCTGTAGATCGCTGTATGACCGGACCCTGAGGACCGACCCGTCGGCGCTCAGCGACACGTGCGGGTATGCGAGGCTCGCGGCCCCGAACACGCCCGCACTCGCCAGAAGCGAACGCCGCGAGATCCCTGTCTTGAGCATGTTCTTCATTATCCTTCCTCCCTGTTCTCGTTGGGTCGCAGCCACTTGGCGCTGCAAGTCGATGGTCCGGGTGGCGATCCCGCGGGGTCAGCCGGTTGCGGTCCGGGTCGCCGGTCTCCTCTCCTGCGCTTCTCCAGCCGAGTGTGCCTCAAAGACGACGTCTCGTGGAATGACCACGGGCGATATGGCCCATACCAGGCGGCACGGCTTGTCGGTCCGGTTTCGCGCGTTGTGGATGATCTCGGTCGGAAAGCTGTAGCTGTCCCCGGCCTGAAGGCGGATCTCCTCGCCACCGATCACAAGCTCAAGCTCTCCCTCAAGCACGAAGCCGTGCTGCTCGCCCCCATGCTGGTACATCGGATGGTTCGGGCGTGCCGAGTGCGGCGCGTACTCTGCGACGCCCATGAAGAAGGCGCCGCCGATGGAGCTTGAAAGCAGCTTGTCGCTCAGGCCCAACTCGTCGACATCCTCGCCGTAGAGCTGGTTGAGGTTGCGACGATTGCGGGCGCGCACCACATAGGCGCGCTCCATTGGCCCGGCTCCGGCCCGCTTGGCAAAGAACCAGTCTGCCGAGACGCCGAGCGCCTCGGCAATCTGCGCCACCTTGTTGAGGGAGGCATTGACCGCGCCGCGTTCGATCGCGCTCAGATGGCTCACCGAGATCCCGCTTGCCTCCGCCAGGTTCCTCAGCGTCATCTGCCGAGCCCTACGGACCTGGCGGACCTCCGATCCGAAGGAACTGATGCTCTCGGACAGGGTCGCGTCGTCGTTATCCGGTGCGCTGGCTAAGGTCGACATCTGCAAGCGGCGGTCATGTCCCGGGTCTCGGTCATGAGAAGTCTAAGCGGATTTTGTGAGCTTGGAAGAATTATCTGCAAGAATTCCATTGGACGGCCGCCGATCGAGAACTCCAGGAAGAGACACGCTTGAGCGCGACAGGCGGCGTCGCGGAGTAATGGACACATTTGTCTAGAAATTCTCCCGGAGGACGGCTAGCGTTGCGTCAGGCAGGGTCAAGGACGTGGAGCGCCTGATGAAATCGCACTACAGGGTCGTGGTGATCGGCGGGGGCGTCGTCGGCGCCTCGGTCCTCTATCACCTCGCGAAATTCGGCTGGAAGGATGTCTGCATCATCGAACGGTCGGTGCTGACGGCCGGCTCGAGCTGGCATGCCGCCGGCGGATTCCACGCGTTGAACGCCGACCCGAACATCGCCGCACTGCAGGCCTACACGATCGACCTGCTGTCCGAGATCGAGAGGGAGTCCGGGCAGTCGGTCGGGATGCACATGACCGGGGGGCTGACGCTCGCGGGAACCCCGGACCGGTGGGAATGGCTCCAGTCGGCCTACCGCGTGTTCCAGTCCATCGGCATCGAGGACGTCCGGCTGGTGACCCCGGAGGAGGCGGGCGAGCTCTGCCCGGTGATGTCCACCGAGGGCATTCTCGGCGGCATGTGGGCGGATCGGGAAGGCTACATCGACACGACCGGAACGGTTCACGCCTATGCCGGCGCGGCCAAGAAGAACGGCGCCGAGGTGATCGAGCACAACCGTGTGCTGGAGCTTCATCAGACGAGTGACGGCTGGCAGGTCGTGACCGAGCAAGGCACCGTCACCTGCGAGCACGTCGTCAACGCCGGAGGGCTGTGGGCCAAGCAGGTCGGACGCATGGCGGGAATCGAACTGCCGGTCTCGCCGCTCGAGCACCATTATCTGCTGACTGAGACAATCCCGGAGATCGCGGCACTCGACGGAGAGTTGCCGCTCGTCGTCGACCTCGAGGGCTTCACCTATATGCGTCAGGACCTCAAGGGGATGCTCCTGGGCATCTACGAGGTCAATCACAAGCACTGGATGATGGACGGCGCACCCTGGGAATACGGGATCGAACTGCTCCAGGAGGACATCGATCGGATCGAGCACGAGCTGACCCTGGGGTTCCAGCGCTATCCGGTGCTGCAGAGGGCGGGCGTCCGGAACTGGGTCAATGGCGCCTTCACCTTCTCGCCGGACGGGAATCCGCTGGTCGGCCCGGTCCCCGGAAAGCGCGGCTATTGGAGCGCGTGCGCCGTGATGGCGGGCTTCCTGCAGGGCGGTGGCGTCGGCAAGAGCCTCGCCGAGTGGATGATTCACGGCGAGCCCGAGGCGGACGTGTATGGCATGGACGTCGCGCGCTACGGGCCCTTCGCCGAGAACAAGCAATACATCAAGGAGACGACCGGGCAGTTCTACACGCGCCGGTTCGTGATGACCTATCCGAACGAGCAGCTGCCCGCGGGACGACCGCTCAGGATGGCCCCCGCCCATGATGCCATGACCGAGGCGGGCTGCGTGTGGGGGCAGAGTTGGGGGCTCGAGGTCCCGCTCTACTTCGCGCCGACGGGATTCGAGGAGACCCCGTCCCTCAAACGGTCCAACGCCTTCGATATCGTCGGTACCGAATGCCGTCAGGTGCGCGAGACCGTCGGTCTTCTGGACATTGCCGGGTTCTCCCGGTTCGAGGTTTCGGGCGACGGCGCGGAGGCCTGGCTTGACCGGATGATGGCCTCGAAACTGCCTGCCGCCGGACGGGCCCGCCTTGCCCCGATGCTCTCGCCGGAGGGCCGGCTGAAGGGCGACCTCACGGTGTTCAACTGGGGTGATGGGACCTGGTGGATCATGGGGTCGTACTACCTCCGGGCGTGGCACATGCGGTGGTTCCGGGATCATCTGGATGCCGGCGTCGACCTGCGCGACATCAGCGACGGGATTGTCGGATTCTCGCTGTCCGGTCCGAGATCGCGCGAGGTCATGCAAAGGCTGACCGACGGGCCGATCGACGCGCTGCCCTTCATGGGATGCGGAAGCTTCGATGTCGGGCTCTACCGCTGCAAGGTCGGGCGGCTTTCCGTCGCGGGCGAGCTCGGTTACGAGGTCCACTGCGGCGCGGCCGAGCATATCGGGCTCCGGCGCGCGCTCCTGGAGGCCGGGGCCGACAGCGGAATTGCCGAGTACGGATACAATGCGCTCCTGTCCCTTCGACTGGAGAAGAGCTTCGGGATCTGGTCGGCGGAGTTCACCCAGGGCTACACGCCCGGCATGACCGGCATGGACCGCTGGATCGCGTGGGACAAGGGCGACTTCGTCGGACGCGAGGCGGCGATTGCCGAGCGCGACGGGACCGGCCCGGCCCAGCGTCTCGTGACGCTGGAAATCGACGCCAAGGACGCGGATGCGAGCGGTTTCGAGCCGATCTGGGAGAACGGGAGCCGCGTCGGCTTCGTCACCTCCGGCGGCTACGGATACACGGTCGGAAAATCGCTTGCCATGGCGTTGGTGAACACCGAATTGGCCGAGGTGGGGCGTTCGCTGACGGTGCATGTGGTGGGTGCGGAGCGGGCGGCGCGGATCATTCCGCCCTCGCCCTACGACCCGGAAGGACGAGCAATGCGGCTATGAGCGAGCCGCGCATCGAGGGGCGGTCGCGGCGGCGACGGGCGCGGGGCGCGTCGCAATCGTCGAAGCGCCGTGTCAATTACCGCAACCTGAGAAATCCGTTCCCGACGCAGAATCTTTTCTCCGAGGACCGGATCGAGGCGATCCACGACGCGGCGCTGCGCTTGCTGGAGGAGCTCGGGATCCGCGTGCTCCACCCCGAGGCCCGAGAGATCCTCGGCAGCGCCGGATGCCTGGTCGATGAAGACACGGAGATGGTGCGGATCGGTCGCGACGTGGTCGAGGCAACGCTGGCCACCGCACCGCGCTCGATCCGGGCGCACGGGGCCGTCCCGGCGCGCGATGTGGTGCTCGAACTGGGCAGTCTCGTCTTTCAGCCCGGCGCCGGCGCACCGCACGCGACCGATCTCGAGCGCGGGCGTCGGCCGGGCACGGCATCCGATTTTCGCGAGCTCGTGCGGCTGACCCAGCATTTCGACGTGCTGCACATGGTGCCGCCGCTGATCGAGCCGCAGAACGTTCCGACCCATCTGCGGCACTACGAAACCATGGAGGCGCAGCTCACGCTGTCGGACAAGCTTCCGTTCATCTTCTCACGCGGCACGCCGCAGGTGATGGAGTCCTTCGAGATGCTCCGGGATTTCCGCGGACTCTCGGACGACGCCCTCGCAAGCGCGGTGCACTGCTACACGATCATCAACACGAACTCGCCCCGGCAGATCGACATCCCCATGGCCCAGGGGCTGATCGACTTCGCTCGTGCCGGGCAGCTCTCGATCGTGACACCGTTCACGTTGATGGGTGCGATGGCGCCGATCACCGTGGCCGGCGCGCTGACGCTCTCCCACGCCGAGGCGCTGGCGTCGATCGCGATCGCGCAGCTCGCCCGCCCTGGCGCACCACTCTGCTACGGGACCTTCACCTCCAACGTCGACATGAAGTCGGGGGCGCCGGCCTTCGGGACGCCGGAGCATTTCAAGGCGTCGCTCGTTGCCGGGCAACTCGCCCGGAAGCTCGGTCTGCCCTGGCGCTGCGCGAGCGGGAGTGCTGCGAACATCTCCGATGCGCAGGCCGCGAACGAGACGCAGTTCGGCATCTGGGGCTGCCTTCTCGCCGGGGCGACGGTGGTGATCCACGCGGCAGGCTGGCTGGAGGGCGGGCTGACCGTCTCGTACGAGAAGCTGATCACCGACATGGAAGTGCTGCAGATGGTGGCCGAGCTGTGCGCCGAGACCCTGGCGGGGGACGCCGAGATCGGGCTGGACGCGCTCGCCGAGGTCTCCCCGGGGGGGCATTTCTTCGCCGCCGGCCAGACGATGGAACGCTACCAGACCGAATTCTACCAACCCCTGGTGGCCGACTGGTCGAATTTCGGGACCTGGACCGAGCGTGGCGCGATCGACGCGACGACCCGCGCGACCGGGATCTGGCAACGCATTCTCGCCGAGGATCCTGGCCCGACGATCGACGGTGACCGGGCGGCGGCGCTCGCCGATTTCATCCGTCGACGCAGCGCCGAAGGCGGCGCGCCGCCGGAGAGCTGATCGATGACCGGACGTGCCGAGCCTCTCCTCCGCCGCGACGATCCCGACAAGGAACCGCTCGTCGGCAACATCAAGGTGACCCGCGAGGACTGGCTGCTCGTCGCCATGGACGTCCTCGTCTCCGATGGCGTGGAGCAGGTGAAGGTCCTGGGGCTCAGCGAGCGTCTCGGCGTCTCGCGGTCGAGCTTCTACTGGTACTTCAAGAGCCGGCAGGACCTCCTCGACGCGCTGCTCGACCACTGGCAGCAGACGAACACCGCCGCGCTCGTCGCCCAGGCCGAGGCGCCGGCGGAGACCATCACCGCCGCGGTCTGCAACGTCTTCCGGTGCGTGCTGAACCCCCGGCTCTTCAACAACCCGCTGGATTTCGCGGTGCGCGAGTGGGCCCGGCGTTCCGGCACGGTCCGCCGCATACTGGACCTGTCCGACCAGCGGCGGTTGTCGGCGCTGACCGGGATGTTCGGGCGCTACGGATATCCGCCGGTCGAGGCGCTGACGCGAGCGCGGATCCTCTATTACATGCAGATCGGCTACAACGACGCCGACCTGCGCGAACCCCTGGAAGAGCGGATGCGGCTACTGCCAAGCTATCTTCTCGGCTTCACCGGGCGCGAGCCGCTGCCCGAGGAGATCGCGGAGTTCGAGGCCTATGCCTACCGCGTGCAGAGTGGAGACTACACATGAGCGACACCCCCGACGCGATCATCATCGGAACCGGCGTCATCGGCACGGCCACCGCCTTCGAGTTGGCGAAGGCCGGATGGAAGACCCTGTCGCTCGATCGCAACACGCAGGTCGGGCACGGTTCGACAGCGGGGTCCTGCGCGATCATCCGGATGCATTATTCGACCCTCGACGGCACCGCGTTCGCCTGGGAGGGATATCATTACTGGCGCGACTGGGCCGAGTATCTGGGCCTGCCGGAAGGCGCGGACATCGCCAGGTTTCGCGAGGTGGGCTGCCTCGTCATGAAGACCGAGGCGAACGGGCTTCTCGAAAAGCACATGAAATACAGTGCCGAACTGGGTTGCCCGTTCGAGGAGTGGAGCCCGGAGAAGGTCGTCGAGCGCCTGCCGATCTATTCGATGGACAGCTATGCCCCGGCCAAGCGGATGGATGACGCGGAATTCGGGGAGTCAAACGGGCGCCAGGTCGTCGGTGCGGTGTACTGGCCGAAGGCGGGCTATGTGACCGACCCCGCGCTCTCGGCCCAGAATCTCGCCGCGGCGGCGCGCCTGAACGGCGGCGCATTCCGAATGGGCGTGGAGGTGACCGAGATCCTGAAGGAAGGCGGCCGGGTGACGGGCGTGAAGCTCGCCGATGGCGAGGAGATCCACGCCCCCGTCGTCATCAATGTCGCCGGCCCGGGCTCGGCGCGCGTGAACGAGATGGCCGGCGTCACCGGCGAGATGACCATCGAGACCCGGCCGCTCCGCCAGGAGGTGGTGCATGTCCCGGCACCCGCGGGATTCGATTTCGAGACCAACGGCACGATCGTGTCGGACAGCGACATCGCCTGCTACTGCCGGCCGGAGCAGGGCAACCACATCCTGGTCGGCAGCGAGGACCCGGAGTGCGATGCGCATCAATGGGTCGAGAGCGACGTCGACTATCCGCGCGACTTCACCGACCAGTGGACCACCCAGGCGATGCGCTATGCCCAGAGGGTGCCGTCACTTGGCATTCCCTCCCGTACCAGGGGGGTGGTGGACCTCTACGACGCATCGACCGACTGGATCCCGATCTACGACAAGTCGTCGCTTGGCGGCTTCTTCATGGCGTGCGGCACGAGCGGCAACCAGTACAAGAACGCGCCCATCGCCGGAAAGATGATGGCGGCGCTGGTCGACTATTGCACCGCCGGGAACGACCACGACGTGACGCCGCTCCAGTTCCGGCTCCCCTACATCGACCGTGAGATCGACGTCGGGTTCTATTCTCGCAAGCGCCCGATCAACGCGGAATCGAGCTTCTCGGTTCTCGGCTGACGGGTGGGACGGGCGTCGCATGATCCCGCCCACTCCCATTGTCGTCCGCTCGCCGGGATTTCGCCGTCCGGCGCGTGATCGGCAGACGCCGCCATCTTGCGGCCGGCTCGGCCTCGGGCCTTCCGGAGTCCGCGCCCAGTGAAACCGGGTGGCGTCGGCCTAAGCGGCTGGCACCAGGCGATTTGCCCGACCCGGTTCCGCTCTCATCATTGGGTAGCCGGCTC
>JAAUYH010028956.1_pt1 | contig 15557 bp, 11 predicted proteins | sample 7278061 | NCBI WGS metagenome assembly JAAUYH01 (sample SAMN14350203, study PRJNA611818) | marine sediment metagenome | isolation source: surface marine sediment (0.6m) | place: French Polynesia: Moorea | collected 2018-08
CCAGCGCAGTACTGTATTGTACAAGTACATCACTGGGCACGGTACAAGTGTAGTGTATTGGTACTATGTAGCACCAATGCCAGATTAAACAAGCCACCACAAGCGTGCATTATGCTGTAGTACTTACATAAAGAGAGTGTGCTCGAATATGTACTGTACTGCACAGATCAGCAAAACAGCAAGCAGACAGAAGCAGATCGAAATGAAGCAGAGCAGGAATGAACAACTACAGTGAAGTGGTACCGTAGTACTGTAGTAGTGCAATGCAATACTAGGTACAGTCCTGTACCTCATACTGTAGGAATACCGTAAGAAACACCGCTGCGTTGTGATGGATTCTGTTTACATTAAGGTATAAATATTCAGTTGATTCACCGAAATGATTCTGTTGCGCAGTATTTGGAAACAAACGAAAGAGACTTCGCCAATCGTGCATTCCGATTGTCGTACTCACTCACATTCACAATACTCGTAGCATAAAACACCAATCGACTGACCGAACGACCAATATAAGAATAATGTTTCCTGTTTGTAACAACAGTGACATCAGCACCAGCCACACTTGTTCGCGCGTGTTCAGCACCAACCAGCAGTACAGTCTCGGTACAGTACAGTACTTTGAAACGCACACAACACGTCATGAAATTCTTGGTGGAAAAGTTGAATTGGTCACCGAAACAATTAGATGGAAAACCTCGGTCGTTGCTTGCCATGATTCTTGACCCAGTCGGTGCATGCATTCAACCCGCAGATCTACATCCATTCCAGTGGACAGTGGATGCGGTGCAACAGGAACTAGAGGCAGCAGGAAACGCTACAGCCGAAACGGTGCCAGACCCAAACGCCGAAAAGAAGCACGAAAGCGAGCAAGATGAGGAAGAGTCGGAAGAGGAAGCTAAGCCGGTATTGACACAACCAATTCCAATGGTTGCAACACCGAGTGCACCAGCTGGCGATGTTCAGGCAGACAAACGTGAAAACCTCGTAGTGTCTCGAGCATCGTAAGTGAAGAACAAATGACAGCAAAGGAAAGAAGGAAGAAGAGTAATGTATGGTTAAAAGATTGAAAGGATAAACGATTATCATGAATGCATCTTGTGTTTTCTTGATTGCCAACAGTGTTCTTGCTCCGTAATTGCAACTGTACCTATTACATATTCATTCGTAAACTAAACTATTGTATGTACAGTACAGTAAATTATTTGACTACCGCCGTCCTGATATTTGGAGCTGCTGCCACTGCCACTGCCACTGTCACTACCGGTACTGCCGCTGCTTCACATCAACGCATGCACGCATGATTTTTTCAACCTGAAAATCATCGACGTAATTTACGTCTTTTCTGTACTAAGCGGCACATCATCAAACGATGAAACACAGCACACCACGTTACTGTATATACTGCATTATAATTTAGAAAACAAGAAACGAAAGCAAGTAAAATACTCTACTACAACTCGATAGCCTCACTGCTGGCTCTCAACAGTATTGTTGTGTACGGTACTGGGGTAATTACCGCACAACAAAAGTACAGTAAAACAAGTTGAGACGCCCAAGGTGGAGAAGGAAGAACACAAACCCCCGTGCTGTATGTACGTATAGTTCAGTAAATTCTAATGACAAAGGCTGGAGCAACAGCAGCAGCAGCAGCAGAATACCCTGTACCGTACCGTACCATACTGTTGTTGTACAGTACTGTATTAGGGAAGCAGAAAATAGAGCTCCACTATGAAGTGGAAAATATATCAAAAATATTATAGAAATTCAATTGCAATTGCGTTGCTGCACTCCAGTCGATAGCGTATGATATGCACGTCGCAGCAGGACAACCTTATGCATGCTGTGCATTAACTTGGGGTGCCCCCTCTGCAACGATCCTTTTCTCCTGCTCCATCTACTGTACTGTACCCTCGATTTACAAGTCGTCGTTTGCCTACTACCGTACGCGCGCCCAAACCATCTCTCCGAACTCTACCGTTTCCTGCGTGTATGTTCGCTGCGCCAAGCGCTGTCCATTGCCTTTTTGTTGCTCTTGCGCGTTTCAGGCTACTATTGTTTGCCAACTTCCGTTATGGCTACTGCCGTACCATCTTCAACACCTCCGCCTCCGACGCCCACCGAGCCGCCACCGCCACCGCAAACGCCCAACCAATCGTCACCAAATACTTCCGATACTTGCGCCGTATCCGCGTCAAGCAACACCGCCGCTGCCACAACATGCTCCACTTCCTCTTCACATCATTCGTGTTGTTCCGATCACAATACTTCTCAACCTTTCCACCACCAGCAGCAGCACCGCCGCCGCCCCCGTCGCTGCCGCCGTGAACAAGAACAACAGCAGCACAACCAAAATGATTATGTGGGGCGGTCTTCTACCGAAATCTCTTCCGTACAATTGCCGTGTTCGCAACCTAATCCCGCTCTTGAAACCGACACCCTAGAGCGCAAAGTACGCTCGATTATGCGAAGCAATGCATCGTCGTCTGAGAAAGCTGCACAAATTCATCAACTATTTGCCGAACAAAGCGCCGCTGTTACTGCTTCCGATAATGTCGTAGCGCCCGCTAAACGGGGTGTTTTCCCTGGTCGTGGTGCGCCAGCGGGTTGCAAACACTACAAGCGAAAATGTTGGATCCGTGCGCCATGCTGTGACCGATATTATCCGTGTCGGCGCTGTCATGATGAAGCTGAAAATCATGAAATTAATCGGCATGCCATTTCCATGATTGCGTGCGTGCAATGTGGAGACAAAGACCAACCTGTGAGTGCGACTTGCCGAACTTGCGGAGTTCGATTTGCGCGATATTTCTGTCCACCTTGTAGATTGTACAATGATGACGACTCTGCGGGGCGTACTGCATATCATTGCGATAAGTGTGGAATTTGTCGAGTTGGGCTGGGACTTGGCATTGATAATCATCATTGCGACCAGTGTAACACATGCGTTCCCATAGAACGAATTCATGATCATCCGTGCCGCGAGCGAACATTGGATTCTAATTGTCCAATTTGCAATGTTCATCTAGCTACAAGCACTGAGAGTAGCTATGTTTTACCTTGTTCACATTCGATTCATGTCGAATGTTTGGAGCAATATGTCAAGGCAGGAAACTACACGTGCCCACTATGTTCTAAGTGTTTGTTGGATAAGGAGACTATGAAAAAATGGTACAAAACATTGGATGAGCGATTGAAATTAGATCTAATGCCGCCAGAATTTGAAAATCGAGTATCGCGTGTTCTTTGCAATGACTGTGAAACAAAAACAGTGGCCAAGTTTCACTTTCGATTTCACAAATGTAAGGACTGCGGTGGATACAATACAAAAGTATTGGAACAGTGGGATGTGGAACCAAACGAGTCGAGAGAATCGACAAGAGAGGAAGAGGGTGAAACAAGTTCGAACAACGAGGAAGAAGGTGAAAGAGTGGAAGAGACCGTGCTGGAAGAAGATGAAGAAAGAGATGCGCCAAATGCCACAACAGATTGACTGCGTCGATGGTTGTAGGCTGTACTCGTAAAAGTAGACATTTTAATTCTGTGAGTCTGGGTACTGTTCCATCATCTCGACAGAAATGTGCAGCAATCTTTCTTTGCGCTTGTCATCTTATCTATCCTAACGAAAGATAATGTGGCGGTAGTACCGGTTGTGTGAATTCCTACTGTACAGTACACGACTGTTAAAACTGCACCCGCAACTAATCATTGCGGCGTAAGTAATGTTCTATTGTATCGAGCAGCGGCGGCAACAATCGTAATGTAAATTACTGTATTGCAGGCTGTGATGAATTTCGGATGAGAGAAAATGAGCTTGAACGAATTATACTGTTCCGGGTACTATATCGGTACTATACGATAGCAATTGACGAGGAACAAATTAGTAGGGTATCTCGTCAGTATGTAAAATGGACGGCTATCGGGAGGATAGCGCCTTTGCATTGCCAAACGCGTTGCATAAAACCAAATTCCATTACCGCAGCTGCAGTACTTCACTGTAGAAGAGTGACCAAGCAAACGAATGAAACAAGGAACAAACAATCACTGTTACAAAATCATGTGATAGTGCCGCATTGCACTGCGCTGTACATTTTCTCACTTGAAACTACCAGTGGTTCAGCCAGACAAACTGTAACTCTTCTCCCCACAAACAATCACCCTTACTCCAGCAGCTTAGAAGTGAAAAGTCGGGATGAGTGAGCGAATATTTTGCTTATCTGATTACCATATGCGATATCTCGGGTGTTGACTTGTTTCATGTTCCTGCCAATTGCTACATTAGCGCAATTCTTGTCCGACTACATCAGCCACCACTATCACGTTGCTGTTTCACCAAATCCTTGTTGTGCTTAGAAAAAAAACAGGGCTGAGGCTGACACACTTCATACACTAAATTTACGTTTGATTTGCGTATTGGTATACCGGTAGAAAATACTGTGCTGTTCATTCTCGCAACCGTGCAACATCACTTGAGTGAGGGGTATCGAACCGTAGCGAGCTCAATCTTGGTTTCAAAAATCCACAATACTGCACAGTACGGTACATGTTATTTCGCCGCTGATATCATGCCGTCGCGTTTAAGTTTGAGGAAACGTGTTCTGGTTCTAAAATGATCTGTAAATTGTCGAGAACGAGTCCGCTAGAACAATGCCACATAGCCTTTCTCAGTTCTCACGGACAGTATTCCACACCTGGTAGCCTTTATCGATAAAAATACCGTATGGTACGGTATGAAAATCAATCCTTGCTCAAATTGTTACGGAAAGATCGGTTTCGCTCGCCTTACCAAACCGAACGAAGGGTTCATCAATTAGACCACGAGATTGTTGGAATTCTTTGCGGCGGTCCGATTCTTTCCTATTTACTGTCTCCTTCTCATTGGCTTACATATTTTTTCATAATCTCTGCTATGTTCATCCAATCCGCATACTCCAGGTGTATATCCTGTTTATAATACACTCCTGTTCCGCTTTGCAATATGTGAGGGAGCGTGTTCTCGTCGTCGCCGACAGTCATTCACTTGGTGGCAGCGACAGTTTTCTATTATGTGGTCTGCTGCTGCTGGTGCTTCTTCGCGTTTCGGCTCGAGACTTGCCCGGCCCCGCGTTATCACTGCCATCGCCCAACGTTCATCCGCTGCTCCAATCGTCGAAACCGCATCCTCACCTCCCGTTTCGCCATGGAACTCCCTAGATGATGGCCATCCCTGGCGACCCGGCGGTCACTCACCACTGCAAAGCGTTTGGGGAACTGCTGCAAATCCTGTGCCTATTGCCAGCAGTGGCGATAGTCGTCTGGTCGCATGTTCTGGAGAACCACTTGGCCAACTGCACGATGTGGAATGGATTGAAGTTCGTCGTGGGACATTGTCTTCCTGTCCCAAATGCAATCAAGTGTTCAAGCTCATTTCTAAGAATTGATCCCTAAACTTAACTGTGCCTGTATCGCAGTTCTAAATTATTCGATGTAGTGTTCTGGCTAAGTAAAAACATGCCACTAGACTGTTGTCTGTCACGTTTTGTTTCTTTACTTTGCTACTATTTCGAGAAGATTATCCACAGCCTCCTGAACTGCTGTGATATCTGTCGTTACCACTGCGGTGTCACCACCTCGTTCGGCTCGTAGTGCGTGCGAATCAAGTTGTTCAACCTTGCCAATCAACTTACGATACGCATCTCGCGTCTCATCGCCACTTTTCGATAACGTCGTGCCTGCGAGGCGTATACGACCGAGTGAACCCTTACGCAATTCGAGTCTTAGCGCTTCGTATTCGCCCATGTTCGCAGCCGAGCTCAGGTCAGATAACTCAAGTCGTGCATCTCGCATCACCTCAGTCGCACTCTCTTGAGTTAACGAATCGACTCCTGCGATTGCGTTTTGTGTGCTTGCTAGTGTTACAGCCAATGTACTTAGAAGAAACGCACGTCGGGTAGTTGTTTTTGTGCTCAATGCAGCTCGAGGAACATATCGGATCGATTTTCCTGCACTTGATGTTGCGGTTTTCCCACTTGCGAATGCTCCAACACTGACGAATGCCATCTTGAATACGATGTTGGTTACGGTGGGTGGTTGTGCAACACGCTATCACTTCTTTTTGAATGAATGCGGATGGAACAAACCGAAAATGAACGGTTCATCAGTATCTCAAATCAAATTCGAGTCACCAACGAGGTGTAACTTTGAAGCTGAGAATTGTCAATTGGCAATTCGTCAAAAAATTTGCGAAAAATAAGTTGCTTGGAGGTGATCCAACGTGGTGTAAGCCGAGTGTACTATTCGCGTCGGACGTGTTCCTGCATGCAAAGTGTACGCATCACTTGGGTGGGTATGCGAGCACTACCGGTATAGGATTTGCTGCTTTTCGATGAGTGCCGCCGACGGCGAACCGTCACAACAACAAGTTAGCGAACAGAAGAGTGATACGGATCAGGTTGCAGATTCATTGCAGAGTGTAGAGTCGGCTGCAGAAAAACTAACACGAGAGGTGGCGACGGTGATCGATGCGCTGAAAAAAAAGGCGTCAGATTCAGCACGTGCTACGCGTGACCACAGCGAAATTGTGTTACAGGCGTCTCTTGGTGTGAAGGACGGCGTGAAAATGGTAGAGCAAGCATCAATGGAAGCATTGTTACAAGCTAGTGAAATGCGTAAACACATTGCGGATTTAACCACGCTTGCGAAAATGGCTGAGAAGGTTCGTCGTGATTTGTTTTATCTTGAGATTGAAGCCAGTCGTTTGAGGGATAAGGCAGTCAAGCGAATGAGTCGTGCAGCTTCCGCAAAATCTGCAAGGGCTGTGCAAAAAAGTGATGCAGAAGGTGTTGAATTGCAACCGGTCGTGAAGCGTGTGCAAGAGAAAGAAGATGAGAAAGACGACAATACGAAGATGTTACAAAGAGAGGGAGAATCAAAAGAATAACTACTGTAAAGTTATTTTTAGGACATTATTGGAACAGGGAATAGTGCAGTGCCCTTATGAACCCTTCCACTTGTTGCATCGTTGTTGACAGATAGACCACACCCACTACATAATCGTATCGAACTGCATGCTTGCGAACTAGTGCGAACCATGACTCTACCACCCGAGCTGGAAACCGAAGACCATGTACATCCTACCGGCGGTTACACTCTGGGCAAAGTAGATTCGAGAACTGGCTATGAGATTGCAACCTACACTTGGGCTCCGCCTGGCGGGCTTGAAACCGCACGCGCTGTCGTGCTCATGCTCCATGGGGTGTTTGGGCACTCCTGCTTCGAGTGGTTAACGCCTGATGAACGCAATCATCGTGTTTTGCTGCGTGACTCATTAATCGCCACATTACTTGGAGCCAATGTTGCTGTGGTCGCTCATGACCATCCTGGACATGGACGGTCGTCTGGACTACATGCGTATGTGGACAGTCTCGACTACATGCGAGATGCTGCAATCGATGTCGCCATGTCACTTCCTGATTCTCTCGCGTCGAAACGTCGCTTTCTAATTGGCATGTCCATGGGTGCCACGACTTGTATTTTAGTATCGCAAATGTGTCCCGAATTATTCGATGGTGTGTGTTTGATTTCGCCCGCGGTTCGCCCGCCAGACGATATGTTCGGGTGGTACGGAAGTTTTCTGCGTAGTGTGAATCGACCACTTGGTTGGGCATTTCCCAAACTTCCTGTATTGAAACTTCCCGGCTCGAGTGACCCCGTAATTCGGGATGCTTGTAAGCGCGACCCTCTTGTGTACAAGGGTGCGATTCGAGTGAGATTGGGACAAGAGTTCTTGCGCGTTTACGACAAAATCAATGCAGAGGCTGATAATATCTCGTTTGGTCGCGTCGGCATTTTTGTTGGTCGTAACGATAATATTGTCTCACCTGCTGGTATTAGACAATTCTTCGATCGAATTCGATGCGAAGACAAAACTCTCTATGACTATGATAATCTTGCGCATGAAGTAATGCGTGAACAGGGCTGCGAAAAAGCACGTGCTGATCTTGTCAAGTGGGTGTCAGAAAGGATCGATTAATAGTTCAACTTCTTTTCTCACTCTAAATTATACGCCGCCCGTCGTTTTGCTGACATTCCCCCAACTACTGACTTCTTCTTCTTCAACTTCTTGTCCGGTTCTGGAATTTGCGCTGAGGCTACCTCGTCCTCTCTTTTCTTTCCGTGTCGTCTCTTTGCTCTCTTCCTACTCTTATTCTCCCCTTCGTTATTTCCCGTTGTTGCAGATGATCCAACTCCAATAGTAGAGTCTTCATCGAAGTTTTGTCGGCGTTTCTGCCCTCTGCCTTCCCTCGCCTCATTTTCTCTATCGACTGCTTTTTTCCCTGTTTTATACTTCGCCTTCCAACGCGCCGTTTTAGCACGTCTCTTCACTTCTTGCCGATCTCGATATGGTGCCAAATATTTCAAAGACGCTCGCTGGTTCAGCTCTCTATCATCCGCCATCAGAATTTCTTCTGCTGACATTCCGAAATCCTCGCCATCCACTTTCTTGTACTTGAATCGAACTGGCTGGCCCCCCACAATATCTTCATAATCCAAATTGTAATATTCTTCCATCAATCCTTGGACTGCCTGCTTCGTTTCCGGGTCCACATGTTCACCTACGACTTCTTCCGCATTAGGCTCTGTCTTTTCCGGATCAAATTCAGCGTCTTCGTTGTTGTAGTACTCTTCACCGAATTTGCTTTCCATTTGCGCACTAAACGCTTCTGGATCGAAGTCTCCATCAAGGTCGATACCTGTCAAGTCGACACCCTCACCAGCGGCCTCTTGAAGAGCCAATAGACGACTCTGTATTTCGCGCTTCTTCACATTCTTCAGCTGCTTGATTTCTTCTGTTTTTAATAACTTCTCCTTTTCTTTACGTGCCTTTTTCGCCTCTCTCGCTTTCTTCCTTCGTTCATCCGGGCGTCGCAACGATGACAATGTCTCACGTGCGTGGGACTTCATTTGAGTACCGTCAGGGTCCTCGAATCGAAAGTTGTACTGAGCTTCAAACGCGTCTACCTTGTCATTGAATTCTTCATTGCCTTCAAGGTCTTCTTCATTGTCATCGTTGGCAACACCATGAATATCCCGCTCAATGCCATAACTATTTCCGTCGTTATCCAACCAGCCATTGTTCAAAACAAAGTTTCGCAAAAACTGCTCTTTTTCCTCTGCAGATTCTTTCTCCAAATATGAATGCAAGTGCCGTTCGTCGGTCGAGGCGGTTGCTTTTTTCTTAGCAAGGTCACGCGTCCATGCATCAAAATCTCTCTCTTCTTTCTCCAGTTCTTGAGGAGTTTTCTTTTTCACAGTGAAGAAGTCATCATCATCTTCATTATCGCCAGTCATACCGTTGTCAACATCTTCCAAACCATCTTTGTTCTTACTATTATCCTGCTTTTTTCCATTCCCGACTTCTTTTCGGTTTACAACGTTTTCAGTTGTTTCTTTCGAACTGTTTCCAGCTTCGCTTTCGGTTTCACTGTCATCCTCACTGCTAGAAGAGTCATCACCATCACTAGAAATCGAACTATCGTCATCAGAATCATCATTGCTGTTCTCACTTTCACCATCATCACGCAGAATAGTTTTTGATCGAGCTACTTCTTCATTTTCCTCCTCAACATGTCGACGTCTGGTGATTCTTTCATCGTCACTATCCGGCAGCTCACCTTCTTTCAATAATGTTTCGCGAACATAGTCTTTGATAGTCATTTTTGGGGTTTCGGCCTCGGCGGCTTTCGCGATTGTATCCCATCCTGCAACGGGCTCGTCCCCGCTATCTACATCACTGTCTGCATCCTCACCTTCTTCTTCGTTATCAATATCATTTCGACTTCCCTCGAAAAATATGGTCTTTTTATCGTATATCGCAGGGTCCTTGCGGAGTAGGGCGCGAAGGGTACGAGAAATTTGGGCATCCACTTTCTTCGTCAATAGCTCACCGAATTCGTCTTCTTCCACATCCTCATCAGAACTTTCATCTGCATCTGAAGAGTTTTCGAGTTGAAGTCGTGTTTGCTGGTCTAAGTTACTGAGAATTTCATGGCGCTTGCGCTCATCGTACTTCTTTGCGAAGTCGGAATTCAATTTCAATGTATGAACATCATCTTCGGACTTTGTTTGCTTGGTACGGGGCTTCGCTGCGTCGCCGGTGATTTTGTCAGTTGAAGCTCTAAAGTTTTTGCGCTTTGGCATTGCACGATGACGACGACGACAAGTAGGTGGTGGTACAACGACGAGCTTGGGAAGACCTAATGGCTGTATGAATCATTTAAAAATAACAAAAATATAACTCGTTGATCCGCACTCCAAAAGATTGTGAAATTATTGGCTTCACAATTGAGCCCAACATCAGCTACATCAAATAAACGTCACAGTCGATATGAAGAGTGGGTAGGAGCTCGTATGCGACGCAAAGAAGAGATTCAGCATTTGCACATCGCACCGCTGCGCTTGCAGGATGTTTGTGCACTAGCGCGCGCTTACAGTTCGTGTACACAGGCACGCGAAACATTATCTTATGAGCACATGGCAGCGCTATGGCACGCAAATAATGCGACAAGGCTGATAAGGTCATATCCGCGCACTTGCTCACCAGAAACTCACATTCAGGCAGTTATTCAAGCATGTTTCTTGGTTGTCGAGCGTCCCGAATTGGTGGACGCAGCGCCATCTTGTTTCATAGCTATCCGTGCTGCAGGTATCTATTTAACTGCTCTCACCTTAGCATCTCAACCGCCGCACCTGAATATCCGTGCTCGTCTCAACTCATCAACTTACAAAGCGCTTTGTGAAATAACCACACCGGAATGCCTATGTGCGGTTGTGCGTGTACTACTTGCTGGTGCCGAACACATTGCGTTTGATGCACCGCGCCATGGATCAGCGTACGCACCAGTAAATCCTCATGTCACACCCATCCCCCGCGATACAATGGGACCTCGAAATAAGTTATGCCGTGTGACAGTGCCAAATAGCGAGCAGTGACACACCCCTCGAGGAGTTGCCAGTTGTGTCAAATTATCGTTACCAATAGATTTAGTGCAGCGTGAAAAAGCTCATTTCAAATGTCAAATATTATGGCGTTTTAGCTCAACTGATAGAGAGTTCGTAAAAGCAAGTATCTGGAGGAGTGCACTATTTCATTTTTAACTTACGTTTTAGGGCCTCGGCCATTAAAATACAGCAAATCTGAATGAAAAACTTCTTGCAATTCAGGAGTAGGCTATCCTACTTTCCGTATCAAATTTGTCATAATAAATGGGTTTAAATTTTCGTTCTTGCTTTCTCTTGTTTACCTGCAAAACTGGAATGTAGACCTCGTTAATAGTGAATTCTACTTCACTAGTCGACTTCCATAATGGAAGAATGAGAAATATGCACTGCTGGCGTCTTTCACATCATCCCTCGGAAAGTTAATAAATCACATGAATTTCAATTTCCAGATTTCCATTCCTTAGCAAAAGCGGCTTGAACTGAGTACAAAAACAAGAGTTCTTGTCTGGCCGTTTGTACCACCGGTTCTGCAACGTAAGTAAATGAAACTCCGATTGGTAAACATACTGTTAATGCCGAACTTAACGTAAATTTAATTCTCTAAATTAGAAATCGAAAAAAGCGAAAAAATTTACATAATTGGTTTTCAGATTAGGTAAATCCGACAACTGTATAATGGCTATAGCTTTAAATCCTGTATAAATTGAACTATTTCAAAATAATGAATGTAGTTTGAACATGCGCAAAAAATCATAGTATTTTTCATTTTGTCTATTCGGCATATACTTAGAATAACTGAAATAACACGCAAACATATACATGGTGGAGAAGTTCACCATAACCATAAAATAATATCATGTTAAGAATTCGGTATTTAATTCAAGGAAACAGAGTGCGAGCTTTGACCTGTATCTCAAAATAGTCTGGCTTCCTTGATTCATATTAGCTCTTAATAGCTCTTTCACTTCCACGAGACACAAAAATCGCTTTCATCGTCAGGAAAATGTCGCAGTATTCCGTGCTTTGTTGCGGGACAGAATACACTTCTTAATGCAAAGTTCAAGTTTTTTGTGTTGAGTAATTTTATGCTACTTCTCATTATTATATCTTTTCTGTCGCCTTTCTGCGGAAAATTGCATTCAAGAGACGTAATGAATGGGATCATGGTTTCCAGGATAGAAAAGTGCACTGTCAATATCAGACTACTCGTCATTGCTAATTTTCACGTTACATCGCTCTCATACTACCGAATCAAAGCATAGAATTAATCTCCACTTCTTCGCTCGAATAATCTTCGTTTACGTTAAGCGCGGTGCAATAAGATGATTGGTAGCCAAATACAACTCCAGAAATCAAGGATAGGAGTCTTTGAAGCGGCAGTAGGACAAGAAGCCAGCATCAGAGTGAGAACGGATAGAATGATATTAGATAGATTAGATTTTCAGGATATTTTGTGCTTTTAGCGTCAAGCGCTACAGAGAAATATCTGTTAGAGTTTTTCACAAACAAAAAAGTGTTCGGTCCTGACTGAAGTTTAATTTTCAAAATCTGTTGGTAGTGTACCATTACGCTGTGACTTTACAGCAAAAAATGGTTTCAGACCATTACTTGGACAGCGGACGCATTTTTAACGTAAAAAAAAGAGGCAGGCAGGGATTATTATGAACATGTTCTGAGAAAACGTATGGTTGGGCGTGCACAACAGAAATTCTAAATATAGAACAATTTGGAAAGCTTGCTGAAACAAACAAAACGGTTAAAACATGAGCTTGAATGAGTACAGAGTGTGGGGCAGAGGCCAACGTTGATTCGAAATGTTCGCCATCTTTGGCGGAGAAAGGTTCACTAGACACGATTTAGTTGCTTGATGCAACGACAATAAGATTTTTATATGTTTCCCAGACTCTGACATGGAGATAAGGAAACTTTAGGATTACGACATAATTGAATGTTCGTGATAAAATTTACTTATTTCTGTTTTCTGTTAAGCACGCTGATTTAACACTGTTATATAATGTTTTAGTGTTATAGCACGATAAATTTTGATTCCATCTTTTCGACGAAAAAAATAAATAAGCCAGCTGTTGTTTACTTGGTTACCCATTTCATCATATTTTTGCAAAGAATTCGCCCGATTCAAATTGTCGAATGGAATCGTTCAGTACATTTAAAGTAAGTGGAAGCAAAGAAATGACCCCTACCTGAAAGTATTCCGTTATATAATACATTCAGTCCATGCTCTTAAATCTTAGTAGTCATTTGAACTTTAGAAAATTATGGGTTATTTTTCGGTAAAAATATTCAATTGTTTGTCTAGAATTGAGTCAATTTTTCTGTTTTAGTTTGTTATGTTGTGATTCCACGCATACAAATTTGAAGCAATGTGAAAGCCTTAAAGAGTCCTGATTACAGGCGTGCATTCAGTGTCATTATCAGAGTGGAGCTCAGAAAAGAAGGTGAAATAGTGTACAATCATGCTTACACGTAAATTGGAATATCACTTGAATTTCCATGATTATTTTCAGTTGTGGACCATGTTTTCATAAAAGTTCCTGGAATTTAACTTATTTTTCGTCGATTAACATACAAAACAGGAAAAAACGTCGCCCTGAGGCATCAAGAAACGTTATACACTGTTACTGTTTTAGATTAAACAATTGATTTTCAATTGTAAAATATTTGAGCAATTTGCTATGTACAGGCGCAAATCAAATGATGCAAAACGAGCTGAAATATGTGATTACTCTTTAACAATCATTCAATGGGAACGAGATAGAATATATGTATTCAAGTGACTAGATTAGAGCTTATTCGAAGCTACTTGTACTTCATGTACGCAAGCAATTAATAGTTGCTCTTCGTAGAAAGATATTCGGGTGCAAAAAGAATGACAGCCGAATCCTTTCCCTTTGCTCCGCCAGTATTAGATTTTTCTAGCATTGTGCTAAATGCTGCAGTGGTTTGAAGAGAGCATAATATAATGGAGATACAACGCATTCAGATTTGGGTGAACTACATTTTATTTCGTGTTCTTCAGTACTCTACAGCTATACATGACATTTTGACTCTTCGAGAAGTCATACACAGCCATACAGTCGAAATTGAGTTCTTTTCCTGATTACCGAATTGTACAATCATTTCCTCTTGCATTGAACATCGAGAGTAGTAAAAAGTATGTTCCACACCGATGATGATCGACTTGCTTCCTTTCTCCGTAACTAGTAGCGAGCAAGCGGAATCTAATGATCACGCGTTGAATATTGCAATCGCAGGTATTCTTCCGGTTATGTCTCTCAGGTTTTCCGGCTTGATATTTGGCACTCATCGAAGCTCCTCACAATTGGTTAGCGTCGAGTCTCATTTTTGCACATCAAAATATGGTTGAGATGTAGTAGTATGTGGCGTCTATATCCCAGTTTCCGATATCGTCATACATCTCTAGCTGTTGCGTGTTGGTTCACGGGAGCCGGCGGTCGATGGGCGATTTGGTCTTGCTTGCAGTTAGCGAGGTAGATTCGCCGTATCCGCAAGGCGCAAGTTGAGCGCAGCTTGATACCTTCTAGGCCGCTTCAACCTATCTGACACTGCCGTTCCGTCTACTGCGGTTCAGGCACGCGTCAGTGGCCGGAGCACAAGAGGGCTTCTTCGGTCTTCTCAGTCTTCTTCAGGCAAGAGGTGATGTAGAGGTACTCGCTGACATACCCTGCCCCGTTGCTGACTAGAGGAACAGTGAAACGTAGACGTGGATGGTACTGGAGGTAGTGGCGTGGATTGGTAGTAGCCGGCTGACCAAAAAGTCGAAGCTGTTCGATTTTCTACAAAATTTTCTGTGGTCAGGGAGCGATTAGCTGCTGAATCACCATAAGGTAAATTCTAGTCAATAAAAGCCTACAATTTGTAACAAATAAAATTTTAATTACTGATACTAGGGTAGTTCTAAAAATTTGAAACGGCATTGCTATGATACCGTTCAGATAATACGAGCAATATATTAGTTCTCGAACCTAATTCTGGGACAAGGCGAAGTCCATACTTGATCCGACGGAATAACTTTCTTAATGCAGCAGGAAGTACCGTGCCTATAGCTTAATGGATTTTGCGAAACGAGTGTTTGAATTCCTTACCGGCAAACTTTGTAGATTACTCTCTATAACTTTCAAATTAGATTCAACGGCCATTCTCTCTATCATAATAGCGACCTTGACAGGCAAAGGAGTTTTCTCCAAATGCTCGATACTATATCTCTGTGTCGTATTTCGCAAGAGGGCTGAAATATCTTTTGATTCTGCCTCATGGATTTTTATGTGAAAGACAAGCTTGCGAGCTTGATGTCCTGTATTTGTTTTGAATTTGTTCGACAAAAAGTAATGTCGGAATTGTTTTATTGCTAAAATAACTCCAAGAGCTTCTTTTCGAATGATGAGTAATTGACTTGTTCAGTATTTAAAGCAGGACTTGCGTAATACAATGAATTCGTCTAGCTGGGAAAGAACTGCACCGATAGCCTTTCTGTAAGCGTCTGTAGAAACAATGAAAGGCTTTTATAGTCGGGATACACAAGTATCGGTGCGGTGGTAAGC
>JAAUYH010175664.1_pt1 | contig 15557 bp, 7 predicted proteins | sample 7278061 | NCBI WGS metagenome assembly JAAUYH01 (sample SAMN14350203, study PRJNA611818) | marine sediment metagenome | isolation source: surface marine sediment (0.6m) | place: French Polynesia: Moorea | collected 2018-08
CGCCCGCTCATCCGAGAACTGCGCCGCCAGCCATAGAATATCGGCGATTTCGCGCCCGGTGATGTCGGGATCGTGGACTCGCAACAACGCGATGATGTCTGCCAAGCGACTCATGACTGGCTGAGATTGCGGAAGAGGGCATCGCGCAGCTGCTTCGCCTCCTCCGCCGACAGGGTGCCTTTATCGATACGCGACAGCAATTGGGTGGCATTCATGAGCTGATCCACGGCCAAATCAATGCCGCCGCTGTCCCGCCGTTGGCAGAAATCGTCACTCAGGTCTTCGAGTAATGCTTGCAACTGGGGCGGTAGCGCGTCAGCGCCGTTTCTCGTCAGGTGGGCGGTGACGATGGCGGCCAATTGATTCTCGTTAGGCGGCTGCAACTCATGGCGGAGACAGCGGCGAAAAAACGGTGCCGGAAACTCGCGCTCACCGTTGCTGGTCATCAAAATGAAGGGGAACGCGCTGCAAGTGACCTTGCCATCACGGATTGTCGCCGTGCGATCGTCGTGGGTACGCACTGATACCGCCCGCGGTGTGCTCTGGTCGTCGCCGTCGTGCTGGATGCGCACCAGCTCATCGATTTCGAACTGTCCTCGTTCGAGTACATGCAAGAGATCATTGGGTAAGTCGATTTCGCCTTTATCGATCTCGTCGATCAGCAGTACACGCGGCCTTGCTGCAGGCAAAAGCGCGGTCCCCAGCGGACCCAGGCGCAGATAATGGCCGATGGAGGCAGCCCGCGACGATGGTAGACTCGCTTGCTCGTCGGGTCCGGCCGCAGCCGCTATGCGTTCGTGCAACGAGGCATCATGCAGGCGGCCGATGGCGTCGTAGCGATAGAGCCCGTCTTTGAGCGTTGTCCGGGTGTTGATGGGCCAGTACAGCACCGATCCCAAGCGCAGTTCCCAGGCAATGGAGTACGCCAAGGTAGACTTGCCCGTGCCCGGTTTACCAGTGAGAAACAACGGACGTCGCAGATATAGTGCCGCGTTGACGATGTTCACCAGCTCGGGATCAAACACCCGATAGGTTTCCCCGAGACCTATCGGGCCGCGATCGGGCGCCCTATCGCCGTCATCGTCGAGTTTGCTGTCGAAGTCGGCGACTGGTTCCTCCGCCGCTTCACCGGAAAACACCCGCCATGGAGGCGGCTCGGGCAAGGCAAGATCTTCGCGCGTTGCGATGCGTTGGCCTTGACCGCGGTAGATGCGCCAGTCGTTGTTTTTGTTGGTCATCATGGTCTTCTTAGCTTGCGCGTTATCATGGTGTCTTGAGGGAGCGCTTCGGCGCCCGCATGACGGCCCCCGCGTCCGGCGGAATGCGATCGGCATCATCCCACAATAGTTTGAACTGGCGACCTATTGCATTGTCGCCGCCGCAGCGTAGCTCTTTAAGCTTGCGTGGCAGGAAAGATAACTCACTGCCATCCAGCGCGCTGTGCAACGCGCCGTCTACCGAGCCAGAATCCGATTGTGCCCTTCGCCATAGTGCGATGGGCAACCCAGTTGCCAGCCAGGCTTCGAGCTGATGCTCGGTGGGGGCGCCAGCCAGAGCCACACAAACGCAGGTATTTGCGAATGCGTCGGCGTCACATGGCGACCACGAAACAACTTCCTGGGCCCGCGCATTCAACTGGTCTTTAACCTGACGCCAGCGTTCTTGCCAAAGCCGCTTGGCTTGCGACCAAGCGGGATCGTAAATACGTTCGTAGCTGCGCACCACCACCGGATAGCGCTCTTCCAAAAGCCTGGCCACTTTGGGCGTGATACGCGTCTTCCAGGCAGCCTCATCATTGGCGCATAAAGCCGACATTGGAAAAATGAGCTCAACGGCGGCAATGTCTCCCTTCTGCGCCGCCGGATTGAGCAGCGCCGTGACAGCACGATCCATAGACGTCGGGCTTTCGGTTCCATCGCGGTACTGGTGGATACGTTCGAAATGGCCGGCATCGTCGATCCACCATCCCCACAGCTCGTACGCGCCAGGGATATGCGACGGGTGAGCGATCATGACCACGCGCAGATTTTCGCATTGCGATTGCGCTTCTGCATCGTCCTCCTCGAGTCTGTCTTGAACAGACGCAAAACCATGCTTTTCAAGCCATGCCTGGATACACTCTTTGGCGCTCTCACACCTAGGATCGGCCGCAACGGCCTGGGCAAACTGCACTGGCGGCGGCCTTTCGCCTGGAGCCGGCCAATCGCAGATCTCGGCCAGGAGTATATGTGGCGTCCATGTTCGCGGCCGATGGATCATACCAGCTCTGCGATTCTCATTGGCGAGGCGATCCCGAACCGCGACAAGGTGATCGATCGCGATGCCGGCGGCCAGCAATGCATCGGCCAATTCGCATATACTTTCATTGGACAATTCCAGATGCATGCGCTCGTATAGACCGAGGCCAGCAGCGCAGCGTTCGAGCCCACGATAGGTTCTGCTGCGCGGAGATGCGTGACCGAGTGCGACGAGGAGCAAATGGTACAAACCCATTTCCTCATCAAGGCAGAATTCTACGATATTCTGCAAATCGATTTTGGCATTATTGTGGCGGGCCGGCTCGCGCATCAACGCTATTCGCAGATCATTGACGGCTAGATCGCGCAAGTCTTTATCGCGCGCCCACGAGCATTTTAGTAAGTGCTCGACCAGCTCGTCGCTATCGTGACCCTCGGACATCATGATCGCGCACCTACGATAAGCTGCTCACAAAGCCGTCGATGGCCTTCATCTGGCGGCTTTTCTTTTCGTAATGCCGAACTGCGTCGAGCAGTGCGGGGATGGCTTCGTGGTCGTCACACATCTCGACGATGTTGCCGACGTGTACCCGGGCTATGGCATGATGGGCGATGCCACTGGCCACGTCGGAGTCGAGCCGCTCAAGAATCCTGGCCCGAATCTGTTCATCGCGGATACTGCGGCATGCGATGAGTAGGTCGACCAGTTCGTCTTGCTGGTCGCGAGAAAGCGCATCCATAGCGCTCGGGGACGCTACAGGCGGCGCAGGCTCTCCTGTTGGCTGCTGCGGCATCTCTTTGTCGCCAAACCAACGCAAGCGCCCCCCGCTACTGCCCTGATAGAGGCCGTCATCGTTGAACCAGGTATCGCCGCGATTGGACCACGCCCGCAGCCACAGATCGCCCGCTTGCAAGGCTCCAGCGTCATCGAGTTGCAGAGTCAGCACGTGGCACGTGTTGGGATAGCGATCGTGTTCATACAAGCAGCCGGCGGCAAATTGATAGAGCGCGTGCTGCGGACTGCGAAACTGCGATGCCTCCAACTCATGCAAATGCCCATGGAGCACCAGGTCGGCCCTGGTGGCCAGCAGGCGGCGCACGTCGCCGCCATCGGCCAAATCCGTGAGCGGATGATGCAGCAGCGCCAAGCGCAGACCGCTCAAATCTTCTCCCTGGTCATCCGCAGTATGGTAATAGACCTGATCATCGGTTACCAAGAGCTTGCCAGCGTCGGCATCATCGCCCGCCAGCCACGACGAATCCAGTCCGATAATGTGCACATCAAACGGCAAGCGTGGCAGGCGCACGCTGGCGCGATAGCCCAGGGTAGGATGGCTACCAGCCGTGCTCCCCGGCACCAGCTCCGGCCGGTTCAAGGTATGGCTCACCCAACGGCGATAGGCCCGCTGCCGCGCGGCCACCGCATCGCGATCCTGAGCCGTAAGCCCGCCGAAGTCGCCGCGGTCATGGGCCAACCAACGCGACAGATCTTGCCGAACATTGTATCCCAGCCCGCGCAGCCGCCTCCAGGCATCGCCCTCGATATCGCGATCGATATCGTGATTGCCCGGCACCAGGAATAAGCGACTGCGGTCGAGCCCGAGCGCGGCCAGCATCTCGTCGATGAAGTCAGTCGCGCGCTGATATTCGACCTCTTGGCCAGCAAACGCGATATCGCCGGTGAGGCAAACGAGATCGATACTGCTGTGCTCGCGTATCTCGGCTAGGTTGCACTCCCACGCCTGGCCCAGCACGCGGCGCCGACGCGCCCTGTCCCCGGGATGACGGCCGTCTCCACGAACGTGGAGATCTGATACGTGCAATATGGTCAGGGTATGCATGATCTGGCCCTACTGTCGGAATCTTGTCCCTGCATCTTATCACAGGACACCAGCCATGCCCCCATCACGGGGCAATATTTGCCTGCAGTTACCGCGACTATCCAGTAGACGAAGGCAGCACCGAGCAGTTCATGGCTGCGTCCGCGACAGGAGCTCCAATTTGGTGAGGACGACCCCGTCTTTGACCACTTCCATCCATACCGGCGGTCCAGGAAGCGAGCGGGCAAAGTGTAGGCGCTGGCTGGCGGCGCCGGGCTGGGCCGGTTTCACTTCGAACAGCCAGGTATCGAAGTGGCCGGCGGGGACATCGATGCTGGCGTCTTCGCGGGTGGTGAGGGCCGCTGGGAAGTGGGCGTGGGACTCGAGCTCGTCCCACGTACTGGTGCCGCTGCCCTGGTCTTCGATGAGCGTGCCGTCTTCGGCATAGACCCGCGCTTGGATGGTGCAGCCGGTTTCGTCGGCGGCAGTAAATATCCAGTGCTGAATCACCGCAGGGCTATTGGCGCTCTCGACCCGGAGCTTGATTTCAGTGCCGGCGGGAAGGCCGGCGCGGAGTTCGGCGGCCGTGAATGGGGGCGCGACAATGTCGGGGGCAGGGTCGGGAGCGGGGTCGGAGGCGCTGTCGGGCGCCGCGGGGGCATGAGCTGGCGCTGGGGCTGGCGTTGGCGCCGCTCGTGGTTTGGGGCCGCAACCGAAAATGCCGATGACACAGAGGGAGATCGCGATACGCATGGCGCTATCTTCGGCCACGCCGCAGCCCGCGTCCAGCCATTCCAATGAAAATGGGCAAGCATTGGCCGATGGACGTTCCAGCGCGGTGTCTGAATTCCCTGTAACCCTCTAAAATTATTACTGCGTAAGCCCTTGCGAACAGCAGGACTCGCACCAAGCGACGCGTGTCAATCGGGGATCACCAATTCTTGGTTGGTAAATTCAATGACATTGCCAGCCTCCGGTGTGGCCGCGATATCGGGTAGATGGGCGGCGACTGCCAAATCTGGAACGTTGTCCTCGCCATCTTTGCCGCGGGGAACGGTGCGCAACACTTGGCTCGGCGGCAATGCGGCGTCGTCGTTCATATGGGCCCACATCAGATCGAGACTCTCTTCAAAATAGTAGTGAAGGGGTACATACAGCGCGGCAAAATCGGGCACGCCGTTGAAGGAGTCGAGGTGATGGGCATTGGGGACCTCGTAATAAACCAATTTGCTGGCGCTGCCCTCAGTGATCTTGTTGTTGGCGTAGTAGGGCCGTGAAGCGTGGTTGATATGGATCACCGCATCAGAGCGCCCCGTGACAATGATTGCCGGCAAACCGCGTAGGTTGGCGGAGTGAAAGAGTTCAGCTTGGCCCATATACGCGGCCTGCTCGGTGCCGATCGCGGCCTCACGCAGGCATTGGGCGCCATCAAAACTGGCGTCGTTGGCATCGCTACTTTGCGAAATGCCCTGCCGGTGGTCGACGGGGCCGTCTTTGGAGTCGTTGTAGATCAAATTGACGCCGCCCGTGGGCGGGATGCCGTTGCCGGAAGCGAAGAGTACGGCATCCGTCTCTGCTGCAATGGCAGTGGGGGCACCGGTTTCGTCGGTCGCAGCAAAACTGAATCCGCATTTGTTTTCCAGTACACTATGACGACCAAAGCTATTGAGATAGCCAACCGCGATGGCGGCCTGCACTTGAGACTGCTCGTGGGCGGGCTGAAGAATGTGCTGCTCTGGGGCCAAGCCGTGATCGGTGAGCCTTTGCACGGCATCGGCGGCCCGCTCGGCGGTGGTTGCGCCAGTGACGAGGCCCGCACTTGCCAGACTGCTGCAGCGTCCCTCATTGCCCGGGGCGGCAATGGCAAAGAGGGGCGCATCTGCATTGCTCGCGGCCAGGGACGCGCAGGGCTGATACAGAAAACTAAATGTATAGTAATCGATAAAGGTCTTTGTATGAACATCTTTATCCAGCCGTTGCGCGCCTTGGACGATGGTAAATTCCCCCCCAGGGGTGGGTTGCGCATTGGGCTCGGAGACCACCACAGCGTCGATGAGACCCTCGGTATCCTGCTCGGCGGCATAGAGTGCAGCAGCGCCGCCATTGGAGATGCCTGAAGCAAAGACCAGTGTATTTTCGGGAGTTACGACAGTTGGGACCGGAGCGCCAGAACCGTCACCCCCATCGGCGTGTTCGTTGACGGCATAGAAGGCAAATTCGAGGGCCTGCAGCACATACGTCCCCCACTTGGCCTGGGGATTCTGCTCGGAGTGATGATGTTTGATGGCAAAGCGGTTGGGGGTGGCTGTGTTAAAGGCCGTGCGCTCCGCTTCGGTGATGTCGGCGGAAAAGTGGGCGTCGGCGCTATCAGCGGCGACCCGCTCGCCACGCAGCCCGTTGGTTTCGTTGCTCTGCAAGTTGTGAAACCCCATTCCCTTGCCTTGATCGACGTAGGCCACAGCGCAGTTGTGGTCAAAGGCCCAATCCGCCGTAGAGCCGATGGCGCCATAGACCCCGCGCGACCCCGATGATGGTCCGGTGAGAATGCAGGCGTTATCGACGTCGAATGAATCGGGTACCTGGATCACCATGGTGATTTTTTCTTTGCCGCTGCCGTCGTCGGAATACGCGATGTATTCGCAGCCGGGCACCATCTCATCGGTCTTCTCGTTGCCGTCGGCATTGATGTTGGGACCGAAGAGGTCGCCGAAACCACCGCCATCGCTGGTGTCAATGATGGCGCGGAAATTTGCATGCAGGGCGTTTCGGCGCAGTTCTTCCGCAGTTGGATTGGCCGGATCGCTATAGCCCGGGCCGGCGGCATTGCGCAAACCGGCAACGCCGAGGCCACCGCTGAGCAGATCGTTGCTCGTGCCGTCGTAGCAGGTCTTCACTAGGGAGTCGTCGATAATAAAGTTCGGCAATGCACTCTCGACACCGCCATCATTATCGGCGCCCCCATCGTTGCTCCCATCATTTGGCACCGCGGCATCGGGGGTTGATGCATCTGGACCAGGGGTTGGGTCATCGTCGCCACATCCGAGTGAGTGTAGCCCCAACACAAGCGCGTTGAGCGAGATCAACAGTCGTAATAGCCTCATAAAACTAACCTCCAAATACGTTCTATACTGCAGAGTCCAATGGCAGATCCATAGAGGTTGTCAGCTTTTTTTGCGCTGCACAATTTCCGCAACGGATTCCTCCATTGCCGCGTATAATGACGAGGGTAGTGGCGCAATCTTGTTTGTATGGGCGTCGCTGGTGGGATTTGCCCCGCCTGGGCGGCGGAACTACTCCTGTGATGGATTGAGGAGCTGCGGCACAAGTCCGCGATCGGCGAACCAGCTCTCGAGCCTCTGCTTGGGGAAATCCTCGCCGCGCTGGTTGTAGAGGGTCCACGCCCGCATGAGGAGTCCCTCAGCCCAGGCTCGATCACCGACGCGATCACGGCCCCACAGGGCCTTGGCCAGCGCCTCACTGGCGTAGGGCTCGAGAAATTTGTTCGCGACATCGAGGGAACGCTCAGCCAAGGCCACTGCGGTATCGTAGTCCCCGCGCCGCCGGTAGAGCTCACTCAGGGGATTGAGGGCCACCGCCAATTCATAGTGCTCCGGGCCCAGATCCTGTTCATAAATGTCGATGGCGCGGCGCAGCGGCGCTTCCGCCGCCTTGAGCCGGCCCTGTTTGATTAGCGCCTCGCCGAGACCGATCAGGGGAAAGCCCAAATGGGCATTTCGCCGACCGGTAAGCGCCTCGCGAATGGCGATGGCGCGGCGGTAGATGTCTTCGGCTTCCCTCGCTTTGCCCAAGAGAAGCACGGCGGAACCGAGACCGATGAGGCTGACCACGACGTCCGGATGACGCTCGCCAAACGCGGCCAGCCGGATCGCCAATGCCCGGCGATGGATTCCCTCGGCCTCGGGGGTTCCTTCGGCGAGCACGCCGAGAGCGTTGAGAATGACGGCAATGCTCGGATGGTCCGGTCCGAGCGACGCCTCGCGGACGGCGAGCGCACGGAGAAAAAAGCGCCGGCTCTGGGCTAGTTCACCGACATCATAGGCAAGGGCACCGAGCTTATACAATATGTTAGCGACCAGGGGATGCTCTGGCCCCAGTGCCGCTTGGCGAATGGCCAGCGCTTGCTCGTAGTGCTGCTGAGCGCGCTCCTGATCGCCACGCTTGCGCGCAAACCCGCCGAGCTTGGCCAATGTATCTGCGATATCGGGATGATCTTCGCCCAGAACACTCTTTTGCAGCACCAAGGCCAAGTGCACGCTGGTCTCGCCGGGATCGCGCTCCCCGAGTTCCGTGAGTACCCATCCGTATAGACTGAGCAGCTGGGCCTCGGTGAGTACGTCGGCGTTCTGCGATTGCTTGAGTAGCGTCAGCGCGCGCTCGAGGCTGTCGCGGGCTTTGTACAGCCGGCCGGCCGTGATCCATACCTGGGCCACGCTCCTCGTCACCGCCAACTGGGCCCGCTCGTCGTCGGTATGGGTCGCGAATAGCTGGGCCCATTGCATCAGCGGCTTGGCCTCTTCCAGACGCTCACGCGTGCTGCCGGTGAGTTCGAGCAAAGCTCCCCACATCTCTGCCATCAGGGCGTCATTGCCGCTGCGCGCGGCGGCCATGATGGCGCGTCGAGTCAGCGCGTCGGCTTCGTCGAAAGCGCCCACAGCGCCATATAGATGGGCCGACACCGCCAGGAGCTGGGCCACGAATGGCTGATAGCGCTTGGAAGCGGCGTCGCGGGCAATCACCTTGGCGAGGTCCTCGTCGATGGTGAGCGGACTTGTCGCCGACGCCTCATCGACTGTGTCGGCAGCTTCACCCGAAGCGTGGGCGGCAGAATCGACGTTCGATTGCCAGAGGGGCGACGACGCCTCGTGGCCGGCACCCGAGGCAGATACGGCTGGATCGAGGTCCAATAAGTCAATCAGTTCGTCGGCTTCGGCAACGCCTTCGCGATAGCGGCCGGCACTGTTGTCTGCCTCCAACCTAGCCAGCCGCGGCCACAGGGCACTGAGAAACAGGCGTTCTTCGGGATCATCCGGCGGCGGCACCGCGGCGCTCAGGTAACCGGGGTCGGCGCAATCATCCAGCGCTGGTAGTGCCTGCGCGGCCGGTACAGATTGAAATAGCACATTCCATGTTAGAGCACTGGGATCTACTGTGCCGTTACCGATCTCGGAACCGCGCAGAACATCGACGAGGGCCGCCAGACGTTCTTTGCGCCGCTCCAGGCACACGCGCTTGGCCACCGCCAACGGATCAGCCGGCGCCCGGCATAGCGCGACATTCATGGATGACCAAGTCTCGGCATAGGGATGGAGGACCGCGGCCAAGCGATCGGCGCGGTCGATGGCCGAGACCACGCCACTTTCGACAAAGCGCGTCTCTATCGCCGCCTGGGCCTCCTCGTCCCAGATGCCCGCCAGGCCGTTGGCGGCTTGGTCGCAGGGATCTCGGTACCACAGACCACCGGGGGCAAATCCGAGCGCGGTGGGAAACAGCACGCCGAGGATCACAAAGGCAATCATGGCGATTCCATAACGGCGCGGTCGCGCCTGGGCCGCCCACCCCTTTTCGATGGCGGCGACCAGCTCGTCCATCGAGGGGTAGCGTTCGTCGACATCGGGATGGAGGCCGCGGGCCAGAATCGGCCTGAGCCAGCGCGGCGCGTCTAGATTCACCGGCTCGCTCAGCTTGCCAGCTGGCATGGCGCCGTCGCCTTGATACCCCAGTGCGGCCCAGCGCTCGCGGACGATTCGGCCATAGGGCAAAACGCCGTAGATGGCCTCGTAGAGCGCGGTGCACAGTCCGAATTGGTCCGCACTCGGACCGATGTCCAGGCCCATGAGCTGCTCTGGTGACATATATCTCGGGGTTCCCAAGATGGTTCCGGCAACCGTCATGCGCTCAAAGACGGTGTCGCTCGTCGCCCGCGCGAGTGAGTGCTTATCGCTGGCGTCACAGACGGCGTCACTGATGTTGTCACATATGGCATCACGGGCGTCGTCATCGCTCTCTATCGGCCACGTATCGCTCGCGCTCGCGAGTGGCACTGATTCGATGAATGAGCCATCGACGGTCGATGTAGCACCAACCAGGCCAACGTCGGCGACCCTAGCCCGACCGTCCTCACCGATCAGGATGTTGGCCGGTTTGATGTCGCGGTGGATCAGTCCAGCCGCGTGGGCCGCGGCGATGCCGCGAGCGGCGCCCAAGTAGACCCGCAAAATGTCTTCCCAGGATCGCTCGCCAGCCGCTTGCCAATCCTTGAGCGAAGCCCCTTCAACTAGCTCCATCGCGATGAAGACATCGGCTTCGGCCGCAGAATCGGCGCGCTGATTGGTGCCCGCATCGTGTATCTGAACGACGTTTGGATGATTGAGGCGGCCGAGGGCCCGGGCTTCTCGCGCCAGGCGACGCTGGGCGGCGTCGCGGGCCGCGGCATCGCGGTGGCGGCCATCGGGGCGCAAGATTTTGAGCGCCACTTGGCGGTCGAGCTCTGGGTCATGGGCGAGAAAGACGGCGCCCATATTGCCCTCACCGAGCACGTCGAGGATCAGGTAACGGTCGATGGAGTCACCTCGTCGATAGCCCACAATCGTGGGTATCGGCGCCGACATCGGTCGGGTATCGTGGGTGGTTACGGACGAACCGGCACTAGTGACCGTGGGCGAGTCATCGTCAATCAAGCTGACGTCCATGAAATCAAATTATCAACGACGCGAGGAAAAAGGCGAGCCTCGATATGTGCCCCTTCGCCCGTACGCGGGTGAATATTCCATGACTGTTGGATCGGCAGCAGAGCTGCAGGCGCTCGAAAATCTCACTTCTAATGTAATTTTTCCTGCCCTCTCTCAGACACTACGAGCGCCATCGATGTACAAGTCACCTACGCCAGCGCTCGGAACTGCCCGATTTCTGCCTATTTTTGTGACGAGGCTCCGATGGGTACCGGACCCATAGAGACCTCTCCAACATCGTCCCAACATCCTCCACGTTGGATTAGACAATCGAGGCTCCGATCGAGCGCTCACAGGGAATGACAGTGCGACGAAATCGAACTATCGGCCGTGCCTCATCGCACTTTTGTCGCGCGGGCCGGTGGCATGGCGAATGCTGAGCTATGCAAAAATAGTAAGATAGCCCAAAGTCTTATCTAATCTATCGCAGCCAAATCCATTGACAATTATGCCTCATAATGACGCATTTATAAGAAAATTTATGATAGCCGGCTAGGAGAGGTAGAAAAGCAAACCGCCTCATAATGGCGCGGGTAACGAGGTCGGCGTCGCCGCCTGCCTCAGAATGAAGAGGGCGGGCAACATCGATACGAATCTCGGGACCGAATCTCGGGACCAGCGGTCGTGAACATCGACAAATGGAATTGCTGATCAACTCGCTACAGCCCTGGCTCATAGAACGGCAACACTCGTCGGGACAAGGTGGCTATGTCGGCGGCAATATGTTTCTGTACTTCAGCTTGGAGCAGGTAAAAAACCGGGATTTTCGCGGCCCTGACGTCTTTGTCGTCCTCGATACCGCGGTCAAGATGCGCAAGAGCTGGGTGATATGGGAAGAGGGCAAAGGCCCTGATATCATTATCGAACTACTGTCCGAAAGCACTCAGGACGAGGATAAGACCCGCAAAAAACGCATCTACCAAAACCAGGTGCGAGTACCGGAATACTACTGGTTTGATCCTGACAATCCTGAAGACTTCGCGGGGTTCGCCCTACGCGACGGCGAGTATCAGGCGATGCAGCCCGATTCCCAGGGAAGGCTGGCCAGCAGTCGGTTGGACGGTTTGCGTCTCGGCCATTGGCGCGGCAGTTTCCACGGTATGGAGTTCACGTGGCTCCGCTGGTACACGGCCGCTGGTACGCTCTTACCCACGGGCGAAGAAGCCGCCACGGCACGCGCCGATGAGGCTTCTCAACGCGCCGATGAGGCTTCTCAACGTGCCGATGAGGCATTGGCCCGCACTCGCCTGCTCGAACAAAAACTTCGCGCGCTGGGAATCGATCCCGAAGATCTGACCTGAAAACAGCACCCTCGGCCTACTCGCCGCCTTCTGTGGCATCACGATACGTCGATTCTATATTCGAGACAACGTCGTCAATGCCGACAACGCTACCATGATATCGCGCTGCAGCACGGCGATCATGGCGCTGTCGATTGTGCTAGCGGCGTAGTGCAACTCCATATATATCCGGCCCGCACGTTGATACACGCGCACCATCAATGGCGCTTCGGCCTCCTCCTCGGCCTTGGAAGTAATGCCGATATCGCCGTCGGCCAAACGCAGACGTCGCTCGTCGCCAAGGCGTGCATCCCATCGGCCCAAGTAGTTGTAGATGACGCTCGGCTTGGACCTCGGCAATCTCTGCTGCTGGGCTTCGCTGCCGCCGTAGCACAGCGCGCCATAGCCAATGCCCCCATCTGGCACCGCGCGCAACGCGTCCCGGCTGGCACACATCACAGCAAGTGGCTCGCGATGGTCCCGCTCGCCGGCCTCTGAGCCACATTCAATCTGCAAGGGATACGTGGCAGTAAACCAGCCCATGGTGCGCGATACATCTATGCCCTCTAGCCCGGGGTCACGGCCGTGACCGTGCACATGTACTGTGAGCCTGCCTGTACCGGTTTGCCCCATGAGGGCGTAGCAAAGAGCGCCCAAACAAGCTTCGTTGACGCTTGCATCCATGTGCGCCAGGCTATACTCAAGAGCGCGCGTCAACTCGTCGTCTATCTCAATCTGACAACTCACTAGATCGGCCACGGTAATACGGCCCGCGTCTTCGTCCTGGCGGCAAAGGCCCGACATGGTCTGTGCGGGCGCAGGCCGGCGATCGCCGGCCCATTGGCCATCGAAACGACCGGCCTGGGCCGCGGCAGCCAAGGCCCTGGCATAGGCGCCATAGGACGATGTTTTCGCCGGTAGAAGAGGCTCTGCGCCGGCTTCCAGCTGGGTGATTAGGCGCTCGAGGTCCTCAAGCAGAATCGGCCACGATCCGGCGTCGATGGCGATGTGATGAATGGGCACCACCAGCCAATCGAAATCGCCACGCGGCAAGTGCAAGGCCCGCAAGATGGGCCCATCGGCGATATCCAGGCTCTCATGCGCTCGCTGGCCCAGTTCACGCAGCCGCTGGCGCGCATCACCGTCATCGAAATCGCGCAGATCTTCATACCACACCGCATCCACAGTCTCTTGGCTGGCGTACTCGCCCACCCATTCGCCGCTGTCGGCGTCGATACGCATGCGCATGCGCAGCCCGTCGTGGTGGGCGAGCAAGTGGGCAAATGCAGCCTGGACCACCTCGTGGGCCACGGGTGGCGAGATTTGTAGCAATGCCTGGTCCAAATTGAAATGATTGCGATCGATGCGCGCTTGCGCCAAGAATCGCTGCTGCGCCGGCCCTGGCGGGAAGGGCCGAACGTCTTCGGCGCCCAGACTATTGGGGGCCGCGGCCTTAGCTGCCGCCGCCTGAGCCAAGGCGCCCACGTTGGCGGTCTCGAACACATCGCGCACCGATAGCGTCAGCCCACGCTCGCGCGCCTCGGCCACCATGCGCAGGGCTAGGAGTGAATCTCCGCCCGCGGCAAAGAAGTTGTCGTCTGTGCCGATATCTTCGATTCCCAAAACCTGGCGCCAGACCGTCAGCAGTACCGCCTCTGTACTGGGATCCGCAGCGGCGTCGGAAGCAAGGCCACGAGACGCCAACGCCGCTGACGCCAGCGCTAACGCCGACGACGACTCAGCATCACCAGCGTGATCACGGACGTTCACCACGGCTTCGGTCTCGGGCGCAGTCACCATTGTGTGATATATGTGGCGCATATCGGCAAATAGCTGTGCGGTCGCGGCCTCATCGAAATAGCCTCGATCGTATTCGATATATGCGACGAGTTCGCCGTCGCTGCCTTCGCTGAAAAATACGCTCAAGGGAAAACGGGGACTGCCGGGGGGAACGGCGTGGGCTTCGATGGACAGTCCAGCAACCTCCAGCGCTGGCAACGGAGCATTTTGCAAGGCGCACATGACTTGAAAGAGCGGGCTCACATGTAGATCGCGCACTGGCGCGACCGCATCGACCACCCTGGCAAAGGGCACATCTTGGTGTCGATACGCGGCCAGGGCATCCTCGCGGATCCGATGCAGGACCGTGCGCAGCGAAGGTTGTATGCCGGCCTCGTCTGGGCTCACGTCTACCAGGTGGACAATGGTGTTGACAAACAATCCGACCATGTCTTCGAGTTCGGGCGCCGTACGATTGGCAATCGGGGCACCGATGGCAAAGCGTTCCTGGCCGGCATACTTCGCCAGCGCCAGGCCGAGGCCACTCAGAAGTACCATATGCAGGGTAGCCCCCTGTGACTGCGCTAGGGCGCGCAGGCCGGCGGCTTCCCCGCGGCTCAAGGTGGCGCGAACGTGTCCCGCAACCTGGCCCGGCGCTCTCGATGAGTGACGCGGCAGTGCCAGCGCGGCCACCCCGCGCAAATGCTGGCGCCAGTAGTCGAGCTGTCCATCCATGATCTCGCCATCGAGCCACTGCCGTTGCCATGCGACGTAATCCCCGTAGCTCACCGGCAGAGGCGCTGCATCATAGGATTTCTCCCCGCGATCGGCGCCGCGATACGCGCCGTGATACACGCCGCGATACGCACCATAGCGCTCCGTGACCTCGCGGATAAACACCCCCATCGACCAGCCGTCGAAGACAATATGGTGGACGACAAAGACCAAGAGCCAATCAGTGCCGTCGCCGGCCTCGTATCCGCCCTCCTGGTCGACAATTTCCAGGGCGTGGACGCGCAAGAGTGGACCACGCCGGAGATCAAAGGACCTGCTCGCAACCTCGGCGATGTGGCTATCGAGGTCTTCGGTCGAAACGGCTTTGTGTTGCCACTCAATGAATGGGCTATGTTCTGCGTCGGCATCGCTCATGTCGGCGGCATGGTCGCTAAGCCCGCGTTCTGCGGGCAGGACCACTCGCCTACCGACACCGCGATGGCTGGCGAAATGGGTGCGTAGACTATCGTGGCGGCACACCACGTCGGCCAATGCCCGGCGCAAGGGCACAAGCATGATCTCTCCTCGGATACGCAGTGCTTGCGCAATGTGATAGGCGGTGGACTCGGGCTCAAGCTCGGCCAGAAACCACAGCCGCTCCTGGGCATAGGACAGCGCGCCATCATCATCGCCAGCCCCCGAGGCCGGTATGAGCGGCGGACGTGTCGTTGCGCGGGCCTGCATCTGAGATGGCTCGGCCAAAGACTCGGCGATGGTGTGTGCAAGCTCGGCCACAGTCGGCCCGAGAAACACCTGCCGCAGGGGCAAGTGCACACCGTAGCTGGCGCGCAATCGAGTCACCAGCCGCATCGCCTGCAGCGAATCGCCCCCAAGGGCGAAAAAGTCGCTGGTGAAAACGCCGCCGTGGGCCCCTACTGCGTCCAGGCCCAAGACCTCGGCCATTACGCTGCCCACAAC
>JAAUYH010056915.1_pt1 | contig 15556 bp, 15 predicted proteins | sample 7278061 | NCBI WGS metagenome assembly JAAUYH01 (sample SAMN14350203, study PRJNA611818) | marine sediment metagenome | isolation source: surface marine sediment (0.6m) | place: French Polynesia: Moorea | collected 2018-08
AACCATGGCCAAGATAATTATGTACCATCTTATACATAGTAGTTAATAAATTCTCTACCTCTCATATCCCAGTAGCTCCGAATACATTTGTTTACATTTTGATTCCTAAGAATGGTTACATTACGAGGCTCGGTTACAATCCAAAAATGTAGACAAATCAAAATATTGCCTAGACTGTATTGAATTAAACATCTCACTTTTTGGGATCTCTGTTCTGGGTATTTAGTTGGATCTTCTGTTCATCGCATCCTCTATTTTTTCACTATGGATCACGAGAACTCTGACGTCTAACAAAGTGCATGGCCGAATCTACTTCGCCGGAAGAATCAGGCATGAAGCTACTTGCAGCTGTGGTTCGAAACCTTCACTTTAATGGCCGTGACTCACTGTCCAATCTCTCTTCCTACTTTGAGTGACACGGAACAAGGAAAAATCAACTCTTGATCCGCGAGCATTCGCTGAAGGTAAAGCCATTGATGGAATCTTCAAGTATTTGGAAAAGGCCGCTAGAAAAAAAATCGTTGCTACTGTTAACTCGTCTCCGAGGTACCGTAACATCCAAAGCAGAATTGTGAAAGATAATTCTGAAGTTCTTCAACTACTCTGCATCAGCCGGAACACTCCGGATGCTGTAAACCACACCTACTTTCGGTTTTCGGTCTCCATCCCTACACATGAATGCACTGAACATTCAAATTCGAATCCTTTGCAGTGTATTTGTGCATCCAAGTAGCTCTCCGAGTTCTGAATGGAATTAGCAAGCAACTAAAACACTTCCAATCAATGTTGCTAGATATTTGTTGGTTGTGATTCGATGCTGTCTCTGAGTCAGGCATAGCTACCCGAATTTGGAATTGCTGTTTGCAAATCATTGCCTAAGGTCAAGGAGACGCCGCATGTAGGCCCGTGAAGCGGTACCGAATGGCTTACATATAAGTTCTACATGAGCAGTTCGAATTCAAATTTTCGAGACTCTGCGTAGCGACAGTCTACGCTGAATTTTTCCGCCTGATTCGCAGAAAACGTATTTACAGATCGGTTTTCGAAAGCACTCTGTTCTCAAGGCTTCACAAAATTTGTACAGGATTATTCTTCGAGAGAGGTTTTGATATCCGCGATACTTTGAAGTTGGATGAGAAGGTCAAAGGCGAAGACATTCTTTCATTTATTCAAGAATCAACACCGAAACAAATATCATGTTCACTTCCGACGGTACTGTCCCGAATACTGGGCCCAATAAGCCATCGGGCTTAATGATTCGGTGCCGAACACTAGGCTTGATGTGCAACTCTGCCCCGATAATTTCGATCGGGACACATTTCGTGATATGCATTTCAGTACTGGCTAGAGTGCAGTTGGCATATAGCCCAATTCGATGTTCGGTTCTGGCGACGGTGTGATCTATCGCGAGCGCAATTCTATCGTTTATGTGATGTCATTTTTTATCGGAAGACCTCAATGTATATTGATTATGAACACCGAATAATTCTATGTATTTCCTGTTTGACAATACTAGGATTTGTGTGCATCACATACTGATTGGTTTGATTATAGAAAAAAATCACGAATCAAATGGTCATGAAAGCTTTAAAAAGAAGGGTTTTAGTCGCATACCTGAAAACTATTTGCAATGGAACAGAGTATGAATCTACATTTTCAAGAACTCGCGAACATTAAAACCCGTATCTGAGTCGTACAAGAAAGAGAGCTAAAAAATTTACCTAGAATGTTCCTCTTTATACCTATCAAATTTAACGATTTTCATGACTGAAACTAATTCAAAGAGAATATGTTAAACCGAGAATAATAAATTTGTCGAGACGAGAATCACATGTACTAGTGTTCAATACTTGATTGTTTTTCGACGCCTTTTCCTAGACATTCTTTTCGACTGCCACAATACTCAACTTATGATACCGAGCAGATCTCTAGAAATCTGTCGTAGTTTTGGTTGGACACTTCTACTGCTTACAATGAATTCCCAAGCCTTCACCTGGCTGTGAGCAGAAAATTAGCACAGTTGTAGTGATTTTCACGCCTAGGGGATAGAATTGTAGTACTAGAGTCAGCACCGAGGCGACAGATCGGTAAGAAAGAGTAAAATAGTGAAAGTAGTGGGAATCGCGCGCTCCAGCTACCGCCACGCAACTACGCGTCAGGCTAGTGTAGCAATTTGAGCTTGTGCAATATTTTCGTCTTGTTCTCATTTCAGTTTCGGAGTCGATGATGGTTAAGTGTGTAAAAATTAGCCAATGTAGTTGCTAATCAATTACATTGGACCCATATTAATTAATTAATTCCTAATTCTATGATTTCTAATTTCGACAAAATCAAGTCAGTAGAATAAGCAATTACTTTCCTTCAAGACCCGTTCTATTGAGTACTCCAGCATTCAAAGGCACCTAAAGAGAGTTTTTACTTTCAGAGTCTCAACGGAGCATGTTCGAACCTGTTCGAACCCGGATTATCCCTCGATGACAGCTGCAGCAAATTACAGGTGTAATTGAAAATAATATTCCATTAAGGTGGCAATGACTCTTGTGGATTTACAATACGGTACATAGGTGAGATATAACAATTAGAACAGTGTTGTGCAACCACAACTCTGTGCAAATAAATAAAAGACGCCTACACAGGGCACATAAGGACCAGAACAGTTGAAAGTAAAGGGCAAGATCGTGTGACACACGAGACAAGGGATGACCAACCAAGGCGCGTTCCACAAGCGCAGAGAAAGCTACCCACGCAATACAAAGATTGACATTCGTACGAACACAGATCGGCCAATTTTGTTGTTTAGTGTATCGAAAAGCCATGCATTGCATACCTTTAGTTACTGTAAAGCGAAGAAGTAACTATTGGCTTCTCGGTGTGGCTAGACAACCACCATACTCTATAATTCTACAAACTAGTTATCAAATGAATAAAAATTGTCAATTATGTAGGGTGTTTAACCTGATTAGGCAGTGGTGACCCCACGTAATCTGGCATATTCCACTACAAACAACGCAATAGAGATTTTGTAACGACAAATAGGGGATTACTCGAATAATATTGAAGATCAAATTTGTTTTGTTGACAAGATCATATTCGATACAGTGATTGAGAGGTATTCACGAACATTTGAAGCTAGACACTAATAAATCATTATTTGGGAAAGAAAATTACAAATGCATTTGGTATGTACGGAATGGAGAAGTACAAGCTTAAATCAATAATTTTCTAGCGTCGCGTACTTTCTAACTGATTCTTCAGTGTAAATTAGAGTTAACTTAGACTCATGTAATGGGAATCATCATAGCTGTCTCCGCGAAGTCGTCTATTCTTGCCAATAAATCGATGTGGTGAAGTATGATGAGTGATGAATAATTTTACTATAGAATTTGTCTATCCTAGAATAGGAAGAATTACATGCAAACATCAAATTCGTTGTCCAGTAAAACAAGAGCGGAATTCTGATGTATCGGACAATTACTTGAATCTTTTCAGTAGTAGTACTCGAACGGTGACCTTAAATCTATAGAATCAGACAAGAATAGAAACTGCTGAAAATTTTGCTCACTCAGCAACGAAATAATTATGTATTCGCCAATACTCGATGAGGATTGAATTTCATATAGCACGAGAGTTGCTAATGAAGAAGCAAAAATTTCGAGTAATACATATTTTGCTTGTACTCAGTAAAATCAAAGTCGCATGTCTGAATAAGAGGAACTGTGCGATTTTTTCCTATGAAAGTCTCTTGGTGATTGCTTATAGAAGTTATTGTTGAGTTATTCTGATCAAAGACACAAAGAATAATTTTTCGTACTTATTTCAGACAAACAAAGTTGAGAATAAATAAAGAGTACTATCACCAGACAAATAAATTTAAGAGTCAAAGTTCTAAAGAATATATGACTCAGTTTGTGAGAAGTGTAGATAAAAAATTCTGTGAATTATTTAAGTAAGTTTTGATGCCAATATTCAGACATCTCTTTTTACATGAAACAGCTATGACACAGAAATTTAGAATAAATTCCGAGAGTAGCGCATGAGCTTCCTCTAACTTTGAAGTAAAGAATACAGGATAATGTAATGAGAAACGTTTATGCTGAAACGGAACAAGTAAGTCAGTGTATAATCCAACGAGAAATGATAATTCTGAATCGAATGGAAAAGAAAGTTAGCGAAAGGAGGAATAATTTAGATTACATAAATCAGAATATATTCCTTTCTTACAAGCCTGATTTTAACGCTTCCTCTAAAATATAGGCGTTCGCACAGCAAGCAAAACTCACGTTTAACCGTATAAATCAATGCAATAGGCCGTACAACATAGAACGGCAGTCGCTTCACCAAAACGCATACTGAAGAAAAACCGATTCTGTTGATTATGTAATGATTAATACGCTTACCACTACTATCTAATAAAACTCCTTTCTTTTCATTCTATACTAAGAAAGTGGCGCGGTCCTCAAATGGCTCTAATTGTCCAAAAGCTCTGTAAGTCGATGTTTGAATTTTAGTAAAAAGCAACGCAGCCGAAAGGACGTATATAGCATTCGTCAGCGTCTCTCCGATCCACGACTAGAGCGCGCACCGCAACCCCTCCGCTCACCACCACCCCACCGCCCACCACCACCTGATCGCGCACCACTGTCCTACCGCGCACCATCCTTCATTACCCATCACCCCCCTCCAAATCCATTTCGTATATGTTCTTTTCCCTGCATGTTCGCTCTTTGTCGTTTTTCTCTTCAGATTCTGCCTGAATCCTGATTTGCTGTTCTTTTCCTAATATGCCCTCCAAAATTGTTGGGAAACTCATTACTGTAAGCCATCCGGAATTTACAATCGACCAAAAGAAATTTGCAGGAAGACGTCAAAAATCACTGAACGAAGTTCATAATCCAACAATTATCGGACACGCGTCCGGTTGTGAACATCTTTTCAAGGCAAAAAACGGGAAATCCTGTATACGTATTTTTAAAATTTTTAAGGGTGCAATCGCGACTAAAAAGAAAGATTCAAAAGTCGAAAAAACAGAAATTTTCGTTTGACAAAACGATTTTGTTTGTTTTTTTGACTTTTGGTTAAATCTGCTATTTCTAAAGTGGATTTAGAGGAGGATTTGGGATACTTTGAGCTGCAATTTCATTTCAATTCTTGCGAGGCGTGTGCAGAATCTTTTCGGGTCCCAAATAATTTTAAATCGGAAGATTACGTATTAGAGATTCCAAGTTTCGGCCCTGCTATCATCGACTTCAAGAGAATAATTCTCGGTAAATTTTATTAAATTTTCTTAGGAAAATATATTAAAATGCGCAAACGCAAAGATTTGGAGGAAGACGGAAAGTGGCGCAGGATTCGAAAAAGAACTCGTTGAGAACAAGAGAACGCGAGAAAACTGCGAGATAATCCTCTAAATTATAAGCCTCGAAAGCAAATTCAACGACGCGTGCACTTTTCTGTCGATCCTCTCAGCGGTTATTGGAATCGCAGGGCAATGAACCATGTCTGTCAGCTTTGTTCCGCACTATATTTTTTTGGTGAAAGAAATAGACAAGTTGGTTCAACATTGTCTTCACCAAAATTTTCTGAATGTTGTTCTAACGGCCAATTTACTCCGTATTTTTTGATGCGCTGTTCATGTTCGAAGTGCTCAGCTATGTCTCAAACTTCTAAAGGTCACTAACGTCAGATGAAATCTGGTGAATCCTGTAGCTCATGCGGTCGTATTCTTCAACAAAATTTTATCTACCTTTTCTGACCCACCTTTTCTGCTTCGCCAGCTACTAACTTCAAAATTCGGCGGAATCAAATCACTTCCGAAAGTACATACGGCACTACAACAATGCTTTAGCGATGGCATCCGTGAGAGCAGATTTCGTTGCTTAAGGTCCAGGAACGTCAAACTATACCCCGACAGTACCATGAAAAAGGAGCGCTCATACCACCTACTGGGAAGAAGCCACGATTCGCTGCAGTTTACATCCATGACACAGAGCAAGCCGCGATGCATCGAAAACACTTTCTATGGCCTTCTTCGAGAAGATTTGCTAGCACGAATAGCCAATAAACTACACGAAACCAACAACCTCGTGCGGACTTTCGTCACGCTCGAAGACCTCATGGACAGTAATAAGATACCTGAAGACCTGAAACTCGTGATACATGCACATGAGCGAACAAATCCAGATCACGAGCGCAAATATAATATACCAGAAGCTTTTGAATTTGCAGCTCTTATCGCTGGTGAACAGTACGGTGCTCAAGATATTGTTCTGCGTCTCTAAGGTTGTGTGGACACGAACGGATTCGAGAAACTCGACGTCATACAATTAGGTAACCGCATGTATGACCTGCTGTGCTACCCGTTACTCTTCCCTTACGCTAATGATGAGTAGCACTCAAAAATATTGCACCTAGACCATAAAGGGAAGCAACAAAAGGTGTCTCCTTTAAAGTTTTATTCCCGATTGTTATTTCAACGCGAGTGTGATTTCAACATATTGCTATACTCAGGTCGTCGTTTTCAGCAGTACCTGTGCGAAATGATTGTGAAAGTGGAGTGCGAACGGTTGTCTGTTCTCCGACAAAATCAGACCAGAATTCGTTCATGCGACTACACTCATCTTTGCGAACTTCTGGCTGACGCGTCTCATGCGCTTAATGAGGCACAAGCGCGGACAAGAAGCGAATGAACTGGGAAAACCATTAACTTCGGTTTTCGCTACGATCATAGGGCTATGCGAACCTTCCGACCCACGAGCTCTGTAGGAGAAAAAATTGATGAATATTATAGGGACTTGAGAAGGCGTCACATAGGGGTTCCGGAAACAGTAACACTTCTTCAAGATGACCAAGATGCAGCAAAATATGCGTTGCAAAAAGTACAAGATGTGCTTTAAGACATGAACGGTCATTTAACTCTGGAGTCTCTCAGTTTCTACGTACCAGCAGGAGAGCTTCAAGCGCTTCCTCAACCAAAACAGAAAAATGTGGAATCTGCAGAAGAGCAGAGAGAACGGATATTGCTTTCTATCAAAAGCTTCAACGACGATCAAGAAGCTGTTTTCAATGCAGTGGTGGGCCAAATACTCTTTGGAGTAACCGCAGATGATCCATTCGCAGCAGTATGTCCCAAAAAACCGGTCTACGCACGAAAATCACACAGCTTCTTTCTCGACGCTGCAGGTGGAACCGGGAAAACATTCGTAATGCGTACCATTCAGTCATTATTACAATTTCGAGGTCAAAAAGTGATTTCGGTCGCGATTTCTGCCGTTGCTGTATCCCTTTTAGAGAACCGACGTACGGCGCATTCGGTCTTTAAGATACCAATCCCACGAGATGCGGAGATTGTATGCATTACACCATTAGACTCAGCTTTAGCGGCTCGAATTTGAGAGGCCGACTTGATAATTTTGGACGAAATCATTATGTGCGTACGATATTGCATCGAAGCTGTTGATCGTACACTTCGGAGGAAAATGTGTGCTTCTAAATGGAGACTGTCGGAAAATTCTACCTGTAGTACCGAAGACATCGCGAGGAATGATAGTGCACATGTGCTTGAAGTCCTCAATAGTTTTATTGGAGCTCAAAGTTCTCGATCTCACGGATAATATGCGACTCAAAGCACTTAAAGACGATCCAAGAGTTAAACTCACAGCTCTTGAGTATCCAGAGTTCCTTCTACGAGTGGGAGAAGGCCGGATAGAGCAGGATGAAGACTCGAATATTGATCTACCGAATTCGATTACGGTCACTCAATCATCAGTGGACCTTATTGACTCTATCTTTCCAAATCTCTTCGCAAAATACAGCGATACCGAATGGTTGACATCAAAAGCAATAATTGCGACAACAACCTCAACATTGAAACGGCTCAACAAAGAGGTCATTTGACGGTTCCCTGGATCCTACCGCACATTTTTGAGTGCAGACTCGATCGTATCTGACGATTCTGAGGAACAGAAATCAACGGAGCTAAAGTATCCACAAGAACTTTTAAACTCAATTGAAGCTGGATCGTCTCTCCCGGACCATGAAATTAAGCTCAAGAAAGGTTTCGTGGTTTTGTTCTTGCGCAATACAAGGCTAAACCGTGGACATGTTAATGGCACTCGATATGTTGTGATGAACATGACGAAGAATTTGTTGTTCCTTCAAGCAGTGTCCGGAACTGCAAAAGGGAATCCTTTGGTACTTCTGTGGATGAATTGCATTCCAGGGATGTATGATTTCGCTATACCTGGGTTCAGAAGGCGCCAGTTTCTGATTCGGGTATGCTTCGCTATGACGATCAAAAAAGCTCAAGGGCAGTTAGTACCTTTCAAGCCCGGAATTGATATTTCTTCGTCCTGCTTTGCGCATGGGCAGTTGTACGTCGCTCTATCTCGCGCTACTCATCCTGGACATGTTTTCATATGCCTTGATAACTCAAAAAGGAAGACAAACAATGTTGTGTACCCTGAAGTTCTATCCGAAGCGAAAATAGATGTGCAAGCACGTACACTGCAGAAATCCCATGCTGCATCACCTCTCCGCAATTTCAGTCCCTCCGTCATAAATAGAGAACCACAAGTTACGCGCTGGGACGACTAATTCGACTCAGGGTCCGATTATGATGCTACTGAGAAATACCGTGACTTGAAAAAAGAACGGATGCTAATGGAAGTATTGAATTGAACAAATTTTTTCACCGAAACAATCATGTGCAGAATGGTTGTGTTACCAATTTCGAGTTATTGAACGGTTCAATTCCAGATCCCATCTCCTGCTCAGGTATCTCTGTAACGAAAAACGAAATATTAACAGTCCTGCAGCCTAGATCATGGGTTATTGACACTCCAATAAGTGCTTTCATGCAGCTAATCACCAACGGTCGAGTTCTTACAATTGACACATTGTTCGTGACGTCTCTATACAGTTCTGTCGGCCGAGGAGCCATTCAAAATCACGCGGATTTTCTATTGCGATTCTATGGGCAGAGCTTCAACGAATACTTTGCCCGATTGACAGTTTGTGGGAAAGCAATCATCCCAATATTTAACTCCAACGTCCAAGGTGTATATGGAAACCATTGGGGACTCGCAGTTCTGGACAAGATATCTTCAAATATTCGTGTATATGACTCGCTACACACCTCCTTTCTATTCGAAAATCTTTTACCGAGCCTTCTACAACTAGCCAACTCGATTAACAGTCGATTTAAACTCTTTAATCACGAGTGGCCATCTCGATGGACTCGGGGCCGCGAGGTATTTTCTTCTCAACAAGGAAACAACTACGACTGCGGAATATTTTCCATGCTCAACGCATTACACATTTCTAGGGGGAACGACCGACCTACCATAATGACCGGAGAGCATGTTTCTACTTTTTATCGGCCTCAACTAGCCCTCTGTATCTTGCAAAATGACATCGCTTTTCTATTACAATAAATTTCGATTATGATTTACAAGTTTTTATTTTTATTGCTATATTTTCTTTTACTTACTAAACTTCGTTTAATTTCATAACTTTAATTTCAATCTATCTTTATTAATCTTTAGTTTTATTTCAATCACACTAAGAAACTTTCCAATACGAACGAAAAATATTTATTTGATACAAAACATGGAGTCTTTTATTACGTTTCTTTTTACTCCCCATTTCGACCGAAGGTCGGAACGTGTAAAATCTTGTATTCATCTCTATTAATTTGTCTCACAGCTTTGATTGTGATGTAATTTAGTAGTGTGTTCATTTTCTGATGGAAAACGATGGAGAATGTGAGAGACAAACATTCTTTTTATTCGTTCAGAATTGGCGTAATTAACAACACGTGGCCATCCCGATGGAGCTGAAGTGGGGTACGGCTCATGTCCCAAAACTGCACTGCTGCACTGTTGGCTCCCAAACCCTCTGTCCTCATGTTTTCAATCTTCAATCGTCCCCATACTGGGAATTGCGTTCGCTTCGCATTGCACTCAACAGAGCATGAAAGACGACTATAAGAGACGACGCAAAGTGGAACGCGCTCTAGTCAGAACACTTCCTGATGTCGACTCAAGTGATGTGTTCACACCTGTCCATCAAGAGTCCCTAGATATGGATTGTGGATCTGGCGTCTTTGTCAACACACAAGAGCAAGAATTTATTGTCACCTGTTCTGATGAATGGTGGCTTGAGGTTTATGGACTTTGCGAGGAGAATAGCTCCCCGTCATTGGACCTTGATTCAGTTTCCGAGATAAGCGATGGTGCAGTGATACCAAAGAAGACCAGAAATGCGCTTTGGCGAGCATTGCATCGTGATCCCGAACAGTTTTTATTCGGGAACCTCACCTTTTTGGCACCAGATGTTATAGGTCTCGTTCAGCTCGAGACTGCTCCATCTGGCGCGTCTACTTGGGATGTACGATCCGGGCAGCTTTTGGAAAGCATTGCTCTTCGTGGTGAACTCTATTATCGAAGCATGTGCAAAATCAGTAATACCGAGTTTGTTGTAGGCTGTACAGAAGGGCACTTGTTCAGTTTTGAACATGAGGGAGGCTGCAGTTTGCGTGAAACAGGACGTATTTGGAAGGCACATACCCAAATCATCACGGACATTTCGTTTCACAATGACATCATAGTTACGACTTCTACGGACAGGACGGCACGGTTGTGGGATGCAAAAACGAAAAAACGATTAGCGGTTCTGTATCATGATTCCATCGTTCTAAGTGGTGCAATCTCAGACCAATACATTATCACATGCAGTCGATATGGTCAGTCTCGCTATGAAGAGAGCGAACTTCGAATCTATTGCAACAGCGAAGGGTACCCGCTCATGAAGATTCTGCGTATTCGTGAGGGAATATTTACCCCAACATTGCTCGATGGTGGTCTCGTTTTGTGTATACTCACAACTCATAAAGATGAAAACGGCGAACCTCTAGTCCGTGACACTCTGTTGATTGTCGATTTTGAAAATGAGCTTGTCCTAGCGCGGTTGAAAGTTGGGTGTCGTGGCATTGTGAGGTACGACGTTCTTTCTGATGGGCGCCTTGTTGTGATTGGTCACGGAGGTTGCCGTGGCGTCATTGCAACACTTCCTCGTGACTTGGCAAGATTAATCAGTCCTAATACAACTGAGAAACAGTCGAAAATCGGACGACGAAGAATGTGCACACTGATATGAAAATGGCTATTGGACCCAATCCAAGCTGATATGGTGAGCCATTTCATTCAGCTCTCTCCCGTTAAGTTTTGTTCTACTTTGCTCAACTTCCCACTATGTCATCAAGATTGTTGCGAATCTTTTTGGAATGGACCAGTTATTTGCCTTATGTCCCTTAGCGAGATACCAAAATGCGCTCCGCAACTTTTACTGCGTCACGACTAGTATGATGTCCAAGACTGTTTAGCGTTGAGCAGTCGAGGCATTGATTTGTGCAGTATATGTTGTTTTCAAGAGGATACAATTGTCACTAGTACCGAGGACTGAGCGGCTCGATTATGGTATGGGAAAGCAAAAAGGCGACCTGCAGTTCTACACGACTTTACGAACTGCACAGTTCTGCTGTATAGGATAACTGTATCGCTGCAGTTAGCCCACAGTGTCAGTGCTACGATGGGAAGGGTGCAATTTGAATCCAGCGGAACGGCAAAGGATACCATCTAATGGGAATCTTGCAAGTTCTGGAACGAACCCAGTAACCAACATGCTTGAGAATGATTGTATTTAAGGTTAAATTAGAGGTGCTAATGACGAGAACGAAGATCCGTTTGTCTGTCATTTCCTTGTGATTATCGAAATTGTAAGTGAGCGTGTGCTCGGAGAACTTTGAGTCCAATGTCGGGAGATATGGAACTACACGATTCAATGATTCTTTCGAATGGAGGTTTTGCCGCCGTTGATTGTGGAAGATATTGCGGTGCCATTGTGACATTTCGTCTGAAAGATAGGCGCCCACGCCGGAAACCCCTTGTTACGACCTGAAAGTTCAGCACAAAAGGCGACGCAATGTGGAACGGCCCTCGCTTCGTCAGAACGCTGTCTGAAGAGAAACGGATGGTGCTGATTTGGTATGCTTCCCACCGTGCTCACAACATCGAACAAAACTCGTTCTTAACCAGCACTTGTTACACAACGGCCAGTCTGGTGCAACAATACGTGCCAAGGGTATGAACACTAATTTGAGTCGAATATCACGCTCATGTCGAAACGAGATTGTGCTGGTCATTGCCAACTCCTTTCTCCTTATGTTTTCAGCGTTTAGTGTACCCCACACTCACAATTGTATTCACGTTCCATTGGCCTTACCAGAGTATGAAAGATGAGCGTAAGAGACGACGCAAATTGGAACGCCCTCTAATCAGGACACTTCCCGATGTTGAAACAAGTGATGTGTTCGCACCTGTCCATCAAGAGTCCCTGGATATAGATTGTGGATATGGCTTCTTTATCACCACACAAGAACAAGAATTTATCGCCGCCTCTTCCGACGAATGGTGGCTTGAAGTTTATGGAATTGGTAATGAGAATAGCTCCGCATCATTCGGCCTTGATTCAGCTTCGGAAATAAGCGATAATACTGTGATACCAAACAAGACGAGAGAAGCGCTTTGGCGTGCGGTCCCTCGTGATCCCGAACTGAAATTCTATGGGGACGTCACCTTTTTGGCACCCGATGTATTAGGACTCGTTCAGCTGGAGGCTAGACTTGTGGTTGTGTCTACTTGGAATGTACGCTCTGGACAGTTTTTGGAAAGTATTGTTGTTCGTGGTGACTACTTTTATCTAACCATGTGCAGAATCAGTGACACCAAGTTCCTTGTAGGAGGCGCACAAGGGCACTTGTTTTGTTTTGAACATGAGCGAGGCTACAACTTGCGAAAAACGAGACGTATTTGGAAGGCACATTCCGATGTTATCTCGACTATATCATGTAACAATGGCATTATTGTTACAACTTCTGGCGACTGGACAGCTCGATTGTGGGATGCAGAAACGAAAAAGCGATTGGCGGTTCTGTATCATGATGATGAAGTTCTCAGTGGTGCAATATCAAACCACTACATTGTTACATGCAGTCGATATGGTCAGTCTAGCTGGGAAAATAGTGAACTTCGAATTTATCGCAACGGTGAAGGGTACCCGCTTGTGAGAATTTTGCGCACCTCTGAAGGAATGTTCGCACCAACATTGCTCGATGGTGGTCGAATTTTGTGTATACTAAGAGGGTACAGAGATGAAAACAGTCGTTCTGTTGTCCGAGACACTCTTTTGGTTGTCGATTTTGAAAACGAGCTTATGTTGGCGCAATTGAAAGTTGGTTGTCGTGGTATTGTCAGATACGAAGTTCTTTCGGATGGACGCGTTGTCGTGGTTGGTCACGGAGGTTGTCGTGGCGTCATTGCAACACTTCCTCGTGAATTGGCTAGATTAATCAGTCCGACGACAACGGAGAAACAGTCGAACATGGGAAGACGAAAAATGTGCACATTGATGTAAGAGTGGCGAGTGGATCCAATTCAAATTGGCGTGACGGGTTCTTTTGTTGAGCGTCCTCCTGTTAAGTTTTATACTAATATGTACAAATCGCAACTCCAGAAATATACGCTAACTATCAAACGCTCTGTTACTGTTAATCACGTCCGAGACTTAATTGATATGCATTTCACTCCCGATAGCAAACGCAGGAAGGCACGCTTGTCAAGTTGCTGGTGCCATTCGACGGCACTATGGGTTGAGGGGTACTTTGTAATTGGCTTATCCTCTTGAAAGATTGAGCGATGAACGTGTGGCCTCTCTACCACATGATGAATTTACAATGTTTGTAATTGGAAATGATTGTATGAATGCGGCACCTTCGTTTCCGCGAGCTCGTTCCAGCCTGCTCTTTCATCATATGAAACTGGTGTTCCCTTTTCGTTCCTTCATTGAAAAGGATCTAGTAGAATAGGCGTTGAGTTTACGTAGTGACTACTTCGTTGGCAACATTCACTCTCCTTGCTCTCATAATATCATCGTTTCGGGAAAGCGACGAGGTCACTTGTACTCGAATCTGAAGGGGTTTGGATAAAAGCGTAAGGTTTGTGCTTGGGAACTTGGGAACTAACATTCGCTGCAGTACGCTTAGTGACGATTCTAACTTAATACTTCACGGTGTAGTAGCACAATAATAATTCAAAGACCACATTCTATTCAAATAGACACATCCACCGCGATGGCCCATATTTGCCGACTCGCAACCGCCTTCTCGGCCTGCGTCCCGTGATTACGTACTAGGTTGTCTGTTGATTTGTATGATGTTCGATTATTCTCTAGATGTTTGATTGTCGAAGTATTTTCTGGGAGAATCGTAATACGCCGATTCTCGATTGTTATCTATCCCAAGTTGGTAGAAGGATATGCACACTTCCGATACCGTGTCTGCAGCTGAATTAATCGTTGTCAGCTGTTGCAGGAGTACTGTAGAATTCTTGTTCTGCACTGCCTTCGACCTCAGTTTGGTCTGCTACTTTCAGCGTCAGTTGTTGCGGTTGGTCGCAAGAGTGAGAGTAAAAATAAAGGAAATTCACATAACTGTTTTGCGTACTGTATCCATTGCAGTTAATCGATAACAGGTTTGCGAGAGCCAACACCACAACCACTTCATCCCTGGAGAAACTCGCGATAAGTTGTGGTTCTTGTGCAAAGCCCACGCGGCTACATGCCCATTCCAACAGAACGTATGCGAGCTAACCTGGTGAAACGTCTTAATATTACTCGACAATGAATTGACGCGATCGAGTTGTCTACAAACCGCCATGCGTGATACCTTTTCGAAGTGCAAACACCGAAATAAATTACTCCTGGATATCGCAAACCCTGACCGCTCCATTCATTAACCCGACCGCAGCGACGCCATGACTAATACCGATAGCACTCGTAGCTACCTCGGTCGATACCAGCAGGGTGGATGTTTCGAGAATCTCACACCTTGTCCCTACACTCCACCATATTATCGTTTTGTTCCCTGTCCAAGTGACTATCTTCGTGTAATCGTTGTTCGTCTAAATGTGATGATGCCCAAACCATTGCTGAGAGAGATCGGTCAACCATTGGTCCGCTAATCGCGTCCAACGAAAGAACCCACCGATGTAAGCTAGCCATAAAACAAGACATAAAAGAGCTAAACAAATGAACAGAAAAGGTAATTGAAGGGGATTGTGAAATACAGGTTTAAGTAATTTACATAATTACATGATTGAGAGTTATTCCAAGAATTACAAATATTGTTATACATAATTTGTCATAGAAAATTTAAGTGAGTCCAGAAAATTCCTTAGAAGCCAAAAACCAATATGTAATTTGACTAGAGCGAATCCAAGTGAGTCAAAAGATTACTAAGCCAAGAACCAGAACAAAACAAATAGAATAGTAATCGAAAACAGAACTCACAACAAGACAGAACCGAACGGACAACTTTATTAATCAAGGTAACAAAGAAACTTTTACTGTTCTGAATTTTTTGGCCCTATCGAGAACTGGAAATCCGTTTTCTAACCTTTGATTGGAGTTTTTCTAACTTTTGCTATTATTCTCACTTTTCTTC